>UMDT01020421.1_pt1 | contig 12407 bp, 10 predicted proteins | sample 1964561 | NCBI WGS metagenome assembly UMDT01 (sample SAMEA4836001, study PRJEB28245) | human gut metagenome | biome: gut microbiome; material: fecal sample | place: Denmark | collected 2008
TAATATAACACTTTTTAATAATAAAATCAATGGCGTTGACTTATGTTAAAAAAATTGTTATAATAATGGTAACAACGCATAATGATAGTGTTTTGTTGTCCTAAGATGATAAATGAAAGGAGCGAAACGGAGTTGACGTGGAACAATGTAAAGAAAATAGCAGGCAGAGTGGTGGCGGTGATAGTTCCTGTGGCGATGCAGTTTTTGTGGTATCTTCTCATACTTAAATGGCTCAGCAAGGCGGCAGGGCTTCTCAGCATCGTGCTTACTGTGCTGTCATTTCTGTTTGTGCTTTATATCAACACAAAGCGTGAGGAGAGCAGCTACAAGACCCTTTGGCTTATTGTGATACTTACTTTTCCCGTGCTTGGTGCAGTTATGTATATAATTTTTGGCAATAACAATACTGCGAAAAAGCTTGAAAAGAATATCACAAAGGCAAGGCTTCACATGGACTATGAGCTTTCTGACGGGGAAAAGTGCATAGGGGAGCTTGAACGTGAGGACAAAAGGCTTGCTCAATCGGTGAAAAGGATAAGCGACGCAACGGGATTTCCTATGGTGAAGCTTGACAGCGCAGAGTATTTTTCCGTGGGCGAGGAAATGTTCGCTGATATGTGCAAGGAGCTTGAAAAGGCTGAGAAATATATTTTTGCGGAGTATTTTATTTTGCAAAACGGCAAGTTCCTTAACACTGTTGTGGATATCATGGCGAAAAAGGCGGCTCAGGGCGTTGACGTCAGGATAATGTATGACGACCTTGGAAGTATCGCAACATATTCTCTTGCAGACGCTTTGAAGCTTGGTGAGAAAGGTATAAAATGTGTGCCTTTCAATCCGTTCCTTTTTATAAAATCACAGCTCAACAACCGTGACCACAGAAAAATAATGGTGGTGGACGGCAGAGTTGCATACAGCGGCGGAATAAATCTTTCGGACGAGTATATAAACATAGGCTCGAAATATGGTCACTGGAAAGATATCGGCTTTAAGATAACAGGCGAGGGCGTAAAAAGCTACACCTATATGTTTATGGAGTTCTGGAACGCTTTTTCAAATGACATGATACCTCATGAACTTGTGGGAGAGAGCTTTGAAAAAGAGGGCAAGGGTGGCGACGGCTATGTTTTGCCTTATTATGATTCCCCTATGGTGGACGAAAATGTGAGCAACACGTTTTTTTCTGAGATGCTCTATGCCGCAAGCGATTATGTGTGGTTCTACACACCGTATCTTATGCTTGGTGACAGCCTTTTTGACGCTTTTATAAGGGCGGCTAAACGTGGGGTCGACGTGCGTATCATAATGCCCGGTATCGCTGACAAAAAGGTGGTTTTCAGGCTTTCGAGAAGCTATTATCGTCAGCTTATCGAGGCAGGGGTAAAGATATATGAATACACGCCGGGATTTGTTCATGCAAAGGGCTGTATATGCGATGACAAGCTTGCGGTGCTTGGTTCGGTAAATCTTGACTATAGAAGTCTGTTTTTGCATTTTGAGTGCAGTTCTATATTCTATGATTCGTCTATAATAAAGACCTTTAAGGCGGACATTCTGGACACTCAGAGCAAGTGCAAACAGCGCACGCTTGAGGACACAAAGCGTGGTTTCTTTGGACGGCTCATTGACGGCGTGCTAAGGATATTTGCACCATTGCTTTAACAATATTAATAACCACGCTGAACGATCTGGTGGCAGTTGTGGCTTACTATGGAACTAGCTGGATATTCCTGCTGAATGTTTTGAAGCTGGGGTAGAAAAAAATAGAATAAGATAAAAAAGCCGATCGCATCCATTTTGGTGCGGTTGGCTTTTTCAGGTTTGGCTATTAGATTCAAGGTAATGCCTATCTTATTGAATAATTTTGCATTTGGAGTTTTCTTCAATTTCTGAAAAGACCTTTTTTTGATCGATTATTGAATCATAGTATGACTTCCTTATTTCTTTGACCAAAACTAATTTGTTATTCTCAATTTTTTTGAATTGATAAATGCCATAGATCTTATGGTTGAAAAGCAAGAGTGAACCATACGTTACAAAGAAAAAAGCGGATATTAATATGTTTGCTAATACCAATTTATTTTAGTCTTACGCTATTAATAATAGCGTAAGTAGTCGTTTCGTGCATCATATTGTTGATTTATATTTGAATTTTTGTAGCTTTAACTAAATTGAATGGCTCAATCATGTTAGTTTTATACAAGTATAAATTGCAAAATGTATTATATTTTCGGGTTATAAGTTTATTTGTTGGTATCTTGAAAAGTATGTCAATATGTGTTATACTTAGTAACATAAGTAACTCAGGGGGAATCAAATGTTAGCTGTATGTATGACCTTGATAGACAACGATAAGGATCAGACGTCTTTTGAAGATTTTTATTACAGAAATCGTCAGATAGCCTATGCTTTTGCATACAAGATCTTGAATAATTCTGCGCTGGCAGAAGAGGCTTGTGCAAATGCTTTTTTCAGCATCGCAAAATGTTTTAAAAAAATTCACAATTATTCTTTGCACGATATGGACGCATATCTTATTAGAACTATTAGAAACGCCTGTTATGCGATCTACAATAAGGAAAATCAAAATCCAACATCGTCTATATTTGATCTTAAGGTGGAAGATGAGCCGAGTGAGGATTTTTATGATGATATTGACTTAGATCTGCTTATAGATGCGGTAAGAAAGCTGGATGATAAACTAAAGTCTGTGATAGCATATAAGGTCTATTATGATCTGACTGCTGATGAGATCGCACAGATCATGGGCATTTCTAAGAGAACGGTATTTAATTATCTGAACAAAGCCAAAAGACAAATTTTAGATTTGATCGGTGGTGATCGTTTTGAATGATAAGTTAAGACGGGCAATAAAAACAGGCATAATTGATGAAGACTATAAGGATTATTTGGCTGTTGAGAAAATTCCACATGATTTTTCGGAAAAATATGAGCAGAGAATTGGCGAGCTGATAAAAACTAACAGAAAAAGCGGTCACAGACATATAAAGATCACTCTAAGATTTGCTGCGGCGATAATAGCTGCGGTGCTTGCAGTCGGCTCTGTGACAGTTGCCGCCGTACCGCCGCTGCGTGAATGGTTTGTTGGAGTTTTTGTACAGGATAATAATAAAAACGCTGAAATAACGCATATAAAAGATAATTCTTTGGACGATTTTAGCATTTATAATTTTGTTAAGTATGTACCGACATTCGTACCTAGCGAATTTGAAATCAAATCTGTTGTCACTAACGATACAAGGCATGAAATACATTATATATCAGGCGATAAATACATAAACTATTCGCAAAGTTCTTTGACAGTGTCTAATCAGGTAGATACCGAAAATATGAAGACTGAATGGGTAGATATTAACGGCAAAAAAGCATTCATTTCATATGACAGTGAATATACAATAATTGCATGGACAGATGGAACTTATGCTTTTGAAATAGACGGTAATTTGTGCAAAGATGACATAATTCGTATGGCAAATTCAGTTAAGTCTACAAATTAAAAATTCGTGATTTATTGCGAAACGAGAAAGGAAATAAGTATGATTATTAAGAAAATTGTTACGGGAATTGTTGCATTGGCTATTGTAAGCACTATGGCTGTTACTACTGCATTAGCAACTACGTCAGCAACCAAAGAGGTATATGGTCAGTCATATGCTTATTATATCCATCGTGTAGAAGTTAGAACAGATAAGGATAATCAGATTGCTATAGACAATGTATGTTATCGTATAAATCAAAATAAGTAATATTAAGAGGACTAAATGAAATACGTTTTTATTAACCTGAAAAATTTTGCCGTAAAGAATGTGCTTATCTTTATTCTATTTATTGTTTGCGCCGTTACTGATGTGCTTATAATATTGTTTTCACATGGTGCATTTCAGAATTTTAAAGCAAGCAAGGATTTTGAAAAGCAAAAGAAGTATGTATTTAACTATACTTTTTCATTTGGCGATATAATAGATACTCAGGAAGACAGTGATGGCAGGATCTTGTCTTATTTTGGAACAGATTCTATAACTCCTGTTCAGCTTCGGGAGGTGCTTGACAAGCTTGATGATAATTCTAAAGCGTCAATACCGGGTATGTATTTTAGTATAAATTTTGATCAGAACGAGCTTAAAATTGATGAGTGTTTTGACGACGGTCAACCGTATCTTATGTCTGCGGTGCGCATTCAATATGATGAGGAGCTGAATGATTATAGTTTATACGAATCGTATGTTGACAACATGAGTATACGCAAAGGCAGATATTTTACTAAGGAAGAATATGCTTCAGACGAAAATCTGGTCGTGCTGCCTAGCGGCGCAAAAGACGATATGATCGGCAAGAATGTTGAACTGCTTGGCAAAAGCTATAAGGTCATAGGCATATTCGGTAATACTGTACAAGAGGAATTTCAGGTGCCATTTAAAACGTTGGGTGATAACTGCACTATTTCAAGCATAAGTTTTCTTGATGACAATGCTCTAGATACAGAAAGCTTTTTTAAGCTGAAAAAAGCTTTCAGCGAAGTTCTAACGTGTAATGTTAATTTTCCTCCGATAGACACGATCGATATGACTGAAATAAAATTCTACAATTCCGTTATATTTATGTCCGTAGCCGTTGCGATAGCTTCTGCAATAAATCTTGCAATGCTTTTCAGATACATAATAAGATCCCGTGCTAAACAGACTGCTATATTCATGCTGTGTGGCTGCACGTCAAATAAAATAAGACGGATGTATATAGCCGAGATAGGTATGATATCAGTGACGATATATGTGATATTTGCATTGGTATTCAATTATGCGCTGCTTCCTAAGCTTACTTTGTTTTTTGAGTATATCAAGGTCGCATATAATTTCAGGGTATATATGACCATATTTGGAATATATATTATTTCTATTTATTTGTTCCTTAACATTGTGATATTGTTTACAAATAAAAGATCCCCTGTGAAAATGATGAAAGAGAGGGGAAAATAATATGATAAAATATGGTTTAAAAGAATTTGCAAGAAATATCTACAGCAATATTTTTATCGCTGTTCAGCTCGCCATTGCATTTATTATAATGACGGCGGCTGTTTCTTCTGTCCTTTCAAGAATAGAGATGTATACTCCTGTAAAGAAATACTTTCCTGATGGCAAGGGACTATATATATGTAATATATATGATGCTACTTCTCTTGACAGTGAGCTTAAAAATATTGATGATGTGGAGTCGGTGACAAGCGGATATGATACAAGCTTGTATTATTCTCCGTCATCAAAAGATCTATCTAATGGACTTGGTGACGATAGAATGAGCGTTAATGCTTTATCTGAAGATATGATAAAGTCATTTACGCCGCAGATGAGTTCGGGAAAATGGCTGTCTAATGCGTCGGCTAACGGAGATTTGATACCTGCTGTTGTGACTGAAAACAGCAACTACAAAACGGGTGACATAGTTACCATTATGCACAAAGAGAAAGTAGGGGAGATGTCCCCTGATGATGAGGATTTTGACTATGCTGATCCTTATAAGTATGAGTATGTTAAGAACAAGGTGGAAATTGTCGGTGTCATAGCTGACGGCTCACAGTTGCTGGGGTTTTCATCTGCATATTTAGGCACTGAGGATAGTATAAAAGAAAAGCCTGATTTCAGAGATCTTTATGCTAATGTCAATAAGCATGGCAACATGATGCTGATAGTTCCGACAGACTGTCTTAAAGATATAAACTGTAAAATATATCCTTGCGGCAATCAAATAGTAACGTTAAAGGATAATGTAAGCAATGAGCGTTTTAAGGAGCTTGAATTATATCTGAGGGATTATGGCAGGGTTTTTGACTTTGAGGATTTCAGAGAAAATTCGCTTGTCTATATTAATGGTCAGCTTATCAAGCTTGTTCCAATGCTTATATGCGTGATAGTTCTTGTTATTGTAAGCTCAGTTTCGGCTTCGGCAGTGAACATAAAAAAGAGACTTGGAGATTATGGTATCTATTATCTCTGCGGAGCAAAGTGGAACGCATATATCAAGATAGATCTTGTGTGTGATCTTATGACCGCAGTTATGGCAGCCGCCATTGCAGTGTGTATTTCAAATGTTCTTACTATGAGCAAATTTATGGGAAATACAGTGATAAGTTTTGGTTGGCTGCACTTGATTGGCTGTGTAAGTATCGTTATCTTGAACATTCTGATCTCACTTTTGATACCGGGCGTTATAATGAGACGAAATACACCAAATGAGATCTTGATGATAAATGAATAAGAGAGGCATTATAATGATAAAGCTTGATAAAATAATAAAGATATATAATCCAAAGAAAGCCAATGAATATGAGGCTTTGCATGGGGTATCATGCGAGATATCAGACGGTGAAATGGTAGCGATAATTGGAAAATCAGGCGCAGGAAAATCCACACTTTTGCATATCCTTGCCTGCATAGACAGCTATCAGAGCGGTGAGTACACAATTGACGGCACTTTGGTAAAAAATTTATCGGAGGGGCAGTATGCACAGATAAGGAATGAAAAGATAGGCATTGTAATGCAGGACTTTGCACTTGTTGAGGATTTTTCTGCCCTTGAAAACGTATTGATTCCATTGGATTTTGCAAAGAAAAAGATAAAGAATAAAAAAGAAAAAGCTCTTGAAGCATTAAAAGCTGTTGGTATGGGGGATCTTTCTAAGAAGCCTTGCAACAAGCTTTCGGGAGGACAGAAGCAGCGTGTTGCTATAGCCAGAGCAATTGTCAACGAGCCTGCCATGATACTTGCGGACGAGCCTACAGGAGCGCTGGACACAAAGACCTCGGCCGAGATAATGGAGCTTTTCAAACGCCTTAACAAAGAGGGAAAAACAGTCGTTATCGTTACTCACGATCCAAAAGTCGCAGAACAATGCAGTCGTGTTATCGAAGTGTCTGACGGTAAGATCATATAGAAAAAAATCCAATTCCCGCACATCAAATGCAAAGATCGCATCGTAATATCGGCTGTTTAGCGTGATATTTTGTGGGTGTGACATATCCTAATAACATAATTCGAGCTTTTTTATCTTTCTTTTCTTTATATCTGTTTAATAAGAGTAAAATTGTCAGAATAAAAAATGACCGCGCCCGTGAAAGGTGCGGTCATTTTTTTGTATGGCGAAGCGTTAGTTTTGGTTTAGTCTGTATGTTTTTGCCATGCGTGAGAAGTGTGAAAGGAGCTTGCTGTCAATGAACTTGCTTACTGCTGTGATGGCAGGTCTTGCACCTGATTTGACGTTGTAGGTGTCGGCTGTTATCTTATCTACTGCCTTTGCAAGCTCGTCTGCACTGAACAGGGAGTCCATATTTAGCTCAGGGTGAAGCCTTTTGATGACTTTTATTTCGCTCGCCAGCCGTTTTTCAACTATCTTTCTGTACACCGATCTTGATATCTCGCTGAAAGTGTATTTCTGTGAGAAGCGGTTGATAAGCTCGACGTCAAAATAGTCGGAAAGGTCGCTTATGAATTGGTTTCCTACTTGCTGAATTGTAGCACATAAGCACATGGCGTGTCAACAACAAGGGCAAGCACACTTTTTAAGTCCATTACAAGACACTTATTTGACTTTATAAGCCAAAAACGCTTAGCCCTCAAATCTGCATTAATAATTCTTACGATACTTACGCGACAAATTCGGGTTTGTAGATGGGTTTATGCGGGTTAGACTTGAAGATGTATGCGAAAAAAGGTATCTCTAATTTGAAACTATCTGAGGCTGTTGATAAGAATGGTGCATACGATGTATATGGTGCATCAGGTTTAATTGGAAAGATTGATTTTTTTCACCAAGGTGAACCATATGTTGCAATTGTAAAAGATGGTGTTGGAATAGGTAGAACAATGTTGTTGAAAAAAACTTCTCTGTAATTGGAACTTCTAAATTTGCGAATACACTCCTTTTTTGATGTTTTTTTGTGTATTCATACAAAATATTGGCGTTTGGCGCAAAATGTCAGGATAACCCATTGACGCGTTGTGCATAAATTGGTAAAATGATATCAGAGTGTTTATATACAGCCATTTTTTTAGTTGTGTTCTGCGAGATGTACCAATTGTTGTGCATTTCGCGTGATATAATTACCTCATAAAATAAACAAGGTGCTTTTATCATGAGTACATAACATGGTTTGATAAAATATGACAAGCGTCAGCAGCGATATTGCAAAACGCATAACTACAGCGAGTCGCTGTGGAAGTTTCAGGGAATAGTAGCTTTATCAAAAGCTTTTTCACCGAATCGGATTTAATTCCATTAAATAAAATTCGGCTCCAAAGCATTTGAATCTTGTGCTGACGCTTGTTATTATTTTTTTGAGGTGACAAAATGAATGATATTGATAATGATATCATAAGGATCTCAGAGGAGCTTGATGTTCCTTTAAAAAAGCTTTATATGCTTAGCAACAACCGAATACGCTATCATAAACGAAATCAGAAAAAGTGTTATTCGAATTACCGCAAGGTGATAATACATCGTGGCAGAGGGCATAAAAACAGGGTGTTAAAAGTGCCGAACGAATATCTCAAGCTCGTTCAAAGAAGGATACTTGAAAGGTATCTTTACACGCTGTCCGTATCTGAGTATGCCACTGCATATTGCAAAAACTCTTCGCTTTTGAAAAATGCAGAGCCGCATATTGGTCAACAGAGAGTACTTAAGCTCGATATTTCAGGCTTTTTTGACAGCATTGATTTTGGCAAAGTCTATGGGGTCATGTGCGAGCTTGGATTTTCTAAGCCTGCTACAACGCTGCTGACAAATATATGCACTTATAACAGCATACTGCCACAGGGTGCGCCAACGTCTCCGCAGATATCGAATTTGGTGATGAAAAGGTTTGATGAGAGGATAGGCAAGTGGTGTGGAGAGCGTGGCATAAATTACACAAGATACTGTGATGATATGACATTTTCAGGTAGAAAAGCTGAACTTAACGCCAAAGAGATAACGCAACTTGTGAGCAGGGCGTTGCGGAAAATGGGGTTTAAGCTGAACATGAAAAAAACGACGCTTATCGGCTCATCGCAACGTCAGCAGGTAACGGGGATAGTAGTCAACGAAAAGGCGCAGATCTCGTCGAAGCAGCGTCGGGAGATACGTCAGGAAATATATTACTGTGAGAAATACGGAGTTTCCCAAAGCCTGTTTTTCAAAGGTGCTGACATTACGCCTGAGAAGTACATAAATTCGCTGCTTGGCAGGATATCCTTTGCATTGCAGATAGACCCTGCGGACGTGAAAATGCATGAGTATTTCAAGGTGGCGAAAAAACTCAAGAGTGAGGTGTGCGGGGAAAAGTAGGGCAGAATATGGAAGGTATGAAACTTCAGATAACAAAAGCTCGGAAACAGCACAATGTGCTATCTCCGAGCTTTAAACTTTGTGTTGTGACTATAAAATAGATGACATTGTATGATTGAATTATAATCTATATTAAGCAATAACTTTTAATTAATGATTAGTTTTAGAAGAGATAAGCAAAAGCTCTTTTTTTGATCCCACAAAAATTTTTGATGCAATTCTGTCAAGTTCCTTGTGATCTATCAAATCATGTGTAATTAAATGCTTCCTAACTACTAGTTTCACTAGTCTTTGGATAAATATATCATCTGTTCTCTCATATATATTGATAGCTCTTTTTACAAACTCTTCACTTGAACAGGTTGCTTCATACATCAATAATTTTTGTACAATTATGTTGCTATTATATTCAGAAAATTCACTAAGATAGCTTATTGTATTTGTATCTGAACCATAATAGGCTATATTATCGTAAGTACTTAAAACTATTGCTGTACACGAAGAGGCAAGTATTTCCCATAAATCTTCGTCAGTAAAAGAATACTCTTGACTAAGTTCACTAATAAAATCTTTTAAGTCTTGAATTATTACTTCTGCATTTTCGTCATAAGGTTTTAAAAAAGAGTATAATAACTTATTCGGGAACTCATATATACATTTAACTAGAGTATCTATTTCACTAGCTTCTAATACACTATAAAGGCTTACTAATGATTTGGAAATTATTTCAATACACTTTTTTGCACGAATAAATTTGTTTTTTATTTTATTAGCATCATCTTCCTTATAATCATATAGACTAGTGTATTTAACAGTGTCAGTATATTGAGCTATTTCTTGTTGTTCATCTATGTAATCAATCTGTTGTTTTTCTTTTGTGCTTGGCATTTTTATTTCACTTTTATTGTAAGCCTTTAGCAAAGGAATATTATTCTTGTCAAAGTCCAATTTCTCTACACCACTTAAAATGCAGTTAACCTCCTTAATAAATATATAGACCAAGCTAACATTACTACGAATATATGACAAAAATAACAGTATTGTGTCATTAATTCCGAAGCAAATATTTCTTACTATATAATTCAAATCATCAAGGTTTGATGGATTTCTTTCAAGGTTTCGACTTAATTTAATAGCAACAAAATATGCCATGAAATTATAAGACGAAAATTTAATTGCAATACTTTCTTTAGTGTATTCTAATAATCTTGATTGTATCATAGCCTGAATAAAATCGCTTGGGATAATTTTTTTCTTATATTTTTCGTTGAAAGCACCAATAATTTCATTTAGTTCTTGGTCTTGTATCTGTTCTTTCTTAGAAAAATGCATATTATAAGCAATTTCGCTTAGCATATTAATGTAAATATCCACATTATTCTTGCTAGTAGATGCAATAATAGCATTATTAATATTAGTTTCAAAAACTTTATTAAACACATCATCTTGTTTACTCTTTTGATAATTGTTCGCTAAAAAATATTTTAAATAAGTAATGATAAACTCTGGTGATAAGCTAAAAAGTCCAGTTTGTCTATGAACCATATTATCAATAAATAACACAACGTTATTAATATCTGAATCGTTCATATTGGATGTCACTTTACATACATTTGTTACTAGCTGATGACGTTTTTCTTTATAAAAGCTTGCCATCTTTATTTGTAATATTTTATCCTTGTTTATTTTTTCTTTAGCTTCTTCCACAATATCTAAATCGAATTTACTTCCAGTGGTGTAAACAATATGTCCAATTTCGTCACTTAATTGAGATAAAACAATATTTATAAACTTAGGATTTTTAAATTGATCTACATCATCGATAAATAATACTTTTTGTTCTTTGGGAATTTGATTATATTTTTCATATTCATATTCATCATATTGATCACAAAAAACTCTTTTAATTATTTTGTTTATTTTAAATACTGGATACTCATCTGCACCAATATACAAAGGAACAAAATCATGTTTCTGAGATACACTATAAATATATTTAAGGAAAGTAGTTTTACCAGAATTTCTATCAGCATGTACTTCAATAATCTTTTTATCAGAAAGTTCAGTAAAAAATAAATCTTCACTTATTACACTTTTTATATTTTCTTCATCAGGATATTTATAGTAGACATTTGGAAAAACATAATACTCAAGAAAGTTATCACACAAACCAAGTTTATCACGATAGAATTCATTTATGAAGTCCTTGTTGTTGTTAAATATTGAAGATTTGATATTTAAAGGAGTTTTTTTTGAGATTTCCCTTTCTCTAAAAATTGGGATTGCATAATCCCATGTATACAAATACTCTTCTATCTGGTGATTTTCAGTGTCAAATATAACAATACCATATTGGCTTGCCATTGAATTATCAATTGACAATTCTCCGCCTTTAAATATACGTATTTCATTTTTTTCTTCGTCAGTAATTACTACATTATGTGGTAAATGTTCATGCCCTTGAAAAATGATATCGGAATTTCTGTAAATTATGTTCTCTAGAATCTCTTTTTTATCCCAATGAAACCATTCTGTACTATGATGCATTATTGTTATGCATACATTACATCTTTCATCACGGTATAATGGAGAAAGGTCACTATCAGGAATATAATGTAGCTCCTTGTTATCAGCTCTTAAAGTTGAAAAAGGTGCTGTATTTATTAAATTAACCTGAAAAAAATAATTCTGATCACTCGTTAAGCTAAATAATTGACTTTCGCAAACCTTGTTTTGAGTGAAACACTTTTTGCTTATAGAATATTTAAAAAAATTATTCATATATTTCAACTCTTCAAAAAAGAATTTTTCAACAGTATTTTTTTTATAATACTTAGATATGGTGGTGGAATCCCTATTTAATTCTGTAATATTAATATCATGATTTCCTGGCACAACAAAGAAATGTATATATTTCCCAAGCTCCATTCTCTGGTTAATTTGAGACAAAAGAAATCCAAACACCTTTTTGGCAACAATAAACTCATCTTGCTTTCCGCTCCACGTTACATCACCAGAACAAATAATAACAATCTCATCTATCTGCCCTTTATACTTTAGTACTGAT
>UMDT01049983.1_pt1 | contig 12284 bp, 14 predicted proteins | sample 1964561 | NCBI WGS metagenome assembly UMDT01 (sample SAMEA4836001, study PRJEB28245) | human gut metagenome | biome: gut microbiome; material: fecal sample | place: Denmark | collected 2008
CATCAGTGGAAACATCGGAGAATGGATTTGCTGCGAAAGCGGATACGCCAGCAGTGAGTGCTGCAGCAGCAGCGATTGCGAGAATCTTTTTCATAGTTCTTCGCTCCTTTGAAATAAACAATAGAGAAAACCGAGCCCTTTTGTTGTTCAGGAGTTCAGATGAAAAGCGTCTGCGCGAGTGACCGTGTTTCCTCTGCCTGCTTTTTTCTCTTACTATCCTTCCGCCGTGGAAGAGGGGCCGCTCTTCCGTGGCTGTATCTACGGTACCATTTCCGAAAAAATGCCGCAATAACCGGACTCTGCTCTTTGGTATGCCTCTATGTACCTAACTCTAAGTATCCATTTTTCCCATGTTTTTCCGTATTTTCTGCTGGATATAAAATATGGCTCCCGGTCAATATAAAAAAATTTTATCTGATTTCTCCGAGGCCGCAGCTAAAATATTACACTCTTCTTTATAAATTTCATAAATAGCATACTCTATTCCCCCCCCCCGATGTACTATTGACATGTTCTCTGCTCTATGGGCTATACTTAGATCACTGTTGGAGGAGGGAACTGCGTCATGCGGTATCTCTGCCACAGTTTTTTTGTAAGGAAATGATGATCGAGGTAATCCTATGGCAGAGCGTTTATATACAATGAAGGACGTGGTGGACATCACCGGCATTCCGGCCACCACGCTCCGCTTTTATGACAAGAAGGGACTACTGCAGTTTGTAAGAAGGAGCGTAGGCGGCGTCCGTATCTTCACAGACCGGGACATCGCCCTGCTCCGGCTCATCCAGTTCTTCCGGAATGTGGATATGTCCATTCAGGAAATCAGCCATTTCCTCTCCCTCTACCTCCAGGGGCCGGCCACCCGCCCGCAGCGGGAGGCGCTCCTTCGGAGCCACGTGGAACAGCTGAAGGCCGATGTGAAGGATAAGGAGGACAAGCTGGCGGCGGCCTCCTACATGGGTACCCTTCTTTCTGAAAAGGAAACGTATCTGGATCAGGGCGACCTGCCGGCCATACTGCGGAAGAAAGATATCCCCCAGGATATGGTGAAGTTCTTCGACAGGAAGTAAGGGGGCTCCTTTTGCGGCGCCGATGCAGATGACCATGACGGCGGACACCAAGGGAAGGTTCTTAAGATTGACCGGCCCAAAGGCCGGAGAGTTCTTAAGTTTGACGGGCCTTTGGCCCGAGGGTTGTGGTGGCGGCTTCGCCTATGGACACGCCCTGCGGGCGTGAGGGTTCAGAGGGTTCATAAGGTTCAGAGGGTTCAAAGGGTTGTGGTGGCGCCCTTTGGTGCACAGCGAACACATTTTGAAGGAGCGCTAGCGACGCGCAAAATGTAGTGAGTCGTTTCCCCTTTAGGGGGCGCAGATTATAAAAACGCTGCCCCCACCTCCGTCATTTCGACGGTCGGCGCGGAGTGGAGAAATCTCCCCCTCTGATGGTCCGGGCAGCATTACGGCGGGAGATCTCTCGGCTCAGAGCTTCATCAGAGCCTGAAGTCTTTACCACCTATACCGGCACGTCCCTCTGCTCGGGATGTCCATGAGGGGAACTGCTTACTGTTATTGACCTGAATAAAGACATACAAAAAAGACCGGCCCTGGCCGGTCTTTTTTGTGCCTGTTTATCGGAGTTCGTAGTTGTAGTCTTCTTTGAGAATGTGGATGGCGCCCATGTCGCCTTTCATGGCGGCTTTGATGAGCCAGCTCATGGCTGCTTTTTCGTCTTTTTCTATGCCTTCCCCGTTGGCCAGGGCATAGCCGTAGTGGGCCATGGCGAAGGGGTCGCCTTTTTCTGCGGCTTTTTTGTAGAGTTTCACTGCTTCCTCAATGTCCTCCTCTACGCCGATGCCTGCTTCGTAGCAGAGGCCCAGGGCGGCCCAGGCAGCAGGAATTTGGTTCCTGGCAGCCCGTTTGTAGCATTCGAAGGCTTTCACGGCATGGTCTTTGGTGCCGCTGTGCGTGAAGGCAAGGCCCAGGCGGAGGAAGGCTTCTTTATCGCCCAGAGCTTCTGCCTCTTCTGCCATGTGCCAGGCTTTGGCGGGGTCTACGCTGCCGGCGGCGCCGGTAATGTATTCGCCGCAGGCTACGGAAAGGAAGCCCCGGAGGGTCATGTCTCCGTCAGGATTTCCTTCGTCCCGGCCTTTCCGTATCCACATTTCAGCCGCAGCCAGGTCTTTCTGGGTGCTGGTGCCCTGGGCATAGAACATGCCGGTCATGAGCATGGCGCTGGTATCGCCTCTTTCTGCTGCCAGAAGGTAGTAGCGGAAGGCTCTGTCTTGGTTGACTTTGCCCATAATGCCTTCGTCGTAGATTTTGCCCAGAAGGGAGGCGGCTTCAGCGCTGCCTTCGTCGGAGCAGTGCTCCAGCATTCTCCTGGCCTTCCGGGGATTCGGTTTGTTGCCGTTAATGCCGCGGAGGTAGAGTTTGCCCAGCGCCAGACCTGCTTCTTCGATGCCGTAGTCCACGCTGATTTTGTAGCAGTTTTCTGCTTTGCTTTCGTCTTTGTCCAGGCCGTCGCCTTTTTCCCATTGGCGGCCCAGGACGAAGATTTCATAGGCTGCTTCCCTGGCACCCATATTGGCTGCTTTCCTGAAGTATGTGACTGCCTCATCCATATCCCCCATATGAAGGCAGTCCTGCCCCATGGAGTAGTAATATTCCATCATTCGATCAGATGCCATAATAGTCCTGCTCCTTTTTGGCGGCCCAGCCGCCGTTGAAATGTCTCCAGAAAGGCTTGGCCCGGGGCCAGGCAATGGAGATTATCTGAATTCTTTGCAGAGGTCTTCGAAGAGTGCTTCGGAAGGCTTTTCTACGTGGTCGATGAGCCGTACGTCTTTGGAGGGAACGATGTCTCCGAAGGGGACGCCTTCTTTTTCTTCATAAATGACGCCGGTCACCAGGCTGTCTGTTTCCGCCAGGAGGTGGAAGGCTTCGGCTTTGCTGGAGGGGTCGTAGGTTTCACGGACATCGGAAATCTTTTTCAGGTGTTCGTTGTACCACTGGACGGTGTTCATGTGGTTGAAGGTGACGCAGGGGGTGAAGATGTTCACATAGGAGAATCCTTTATGGTCCACTGCTTTTTCGATGATGTCCACCAGGTTTCTGCCGTCAATGGCATAGGCCTGGGCCACGAAGGTGGCGCCGGCGGCAATGGCCATGGCCGGTACGGCCAGCGGGGTCAGGGGGTTTCCATCCGGCGTGGTTTTGGTAACGAAGCCCTTGGAGGAAGCCGGTGAAGTCTGGCCTTTGGTGAGTCCGTAGACCTGGTTGTCGAAGACCAGGTAGGTAATGTCCATATTTCTCTTCATGGCATGCATGGCATGGCCGAGGCCGATGGCGTAGGAGTCGCCGTCGCCGGAGCATACGATGAGGTGTGTGTCCTTGTTGGCGCATTTGATGCCCTGGGCGAAGGGAAGGGCCCTGCCGTGGGTGGTGTGGGCGCCGTAGCAGTACTGGTAGCCGCCGATACGGGAGGAGCAGCCGATGCCGGAAATCAGGGTGATTTCTTCATTGGCCCAGCCTTTTTTAGCGCACACGGCGGAAATGGCATTCTGGATGCCGTAGTCGCCGCAGCCGGGGCACCAGTTTGGTACGATGGTATTTTTATAGTCTCTCGGTGAAGCCATAATCAGAAAACCTCCTTGGCTTTGTTCACAATGGTAGAAGTGGTAAAGGGTGTGCCGTCGTACTGGAGAAGGGACAGCAGTTTGTCATGACAGTCGAAGTGAATGGCAAAGAGTTCACGGAGCTGGGCTGTCAGGTCTTCTTCTACGATGAGAACTTTCTTTGCGCCTTCCACATAGGGACGGAGGGCTTCGGTGGGGAAGGGAGAAAGAAGACGGAGCTGGAGGTGGTTCACTTTCTTCCCTTCTGCTTCCAGTTCTTCCACCGCTTCTTCCAGGGCTCCATTGGTGGAGGTAATGCCGATGAGGAGAAGGTCGGTGTCGGTGTCTTCATGGGTCACATAGAAGGGTTTCACTGCCTGGGGAACGGCTGCAAATTTCCGGTGCCGTTTTTCCATTTCCATGACGCGGTCGGCCTGGCCTTCGGCAGGCTTGCCGAATACGTTGTGTTCGAGACCGGTGGAAAGGAACATGCCGTTCTTCACGCCGGGAATGGTTCTTGGGGAAATGCCGTCTTCGCTGTCTTCAAAGCGGTGGAAGTAGGCTTTCTTCTTTGTATCCAGTTCCGGCAGCCCTTCGGTGAGAAGTTTGCCGCGATTGATGCCTACGCGGTTCAGGTCAAAGGCCGGTACGGACTGTTTGCACATGCCGAACTGCAGGTCCGAGAGCACGATGACAGGGGTCTGGAATTCTTCGGCCAGGTTGAAGGCTTCCTGGGTAATGTAGTAGCAGTCTTCAATGGAGGAAGCGGCCAGCACGATTTTTTCAGCATCGCCGTGGCCCGAGGCAATGGCATAGCGGATGTCGCTCTGTTCTACCTTGGTGGCCATGCCGGTGGATGGGCCGGCACGCATGACGTCGATGATGACTACCGGGATTTCTGCCATGGCTGCCATGGAAATGGATTCCGCCATGAGGGAGAGCCCGGGGCCGGAGGTGGCTGTGAAGGCACGGACACCGGCATAACCGGCACCCATGGCCATCATGCAGGAGGACAGTTCGTCTTCTGTCTGCACCACGGTGCCATGGATTTTATGAACTACTTTAATCATGTATTCCATGATTTCAGAAGCAGGGGTAATGGGGTAGGATGCCATGAAGCGGGATCCGGCAGAAATAGCGCCCAGCGCAGCAGCTTCGTTGCCCAGAAGGTAGAGCTGGTCTTTCTTCGGCGGGGTAGCCAGCTTGCCCAGTTCTACGCCGTGCATGGCAGCAATGGCGGTATCATAGCCTTCCTTGAAGATTTCCTTGTTCTTTGTAATGATGTCTTCGCCCTTCTTGGCAAAGCGGTCTGCAATGAAACCGTAGAAGGGATTTTCCGGGAATCCCAGCACGCCGGCGCTCATGCCCAGGGCTGCAATATTCTTCATCTGCAGGCTGCCGTACTTTTTGGCCAGTTCCGTAATGGGAAGAGCCAGCATGATGCGGCCGCTGTGGGCTTCAAATTTCGGATGGAAAGCATCGTCAGCAATGATGACGCCCCCTTCCGGCACTTCTTTGCCGTGGAGATCGATGGTCTCCTGGTCCAGGGCTACCAGGCAGTCTACATGCTCGCCAATGGTAGCCACTTCCTTTGTGGCAATGCGAAGAGCAATGGTTGTATGACCGCCTTTAATACGGGATGCAAAAAGGCGCTGGCTGAAAAGGGAATATCCTTCCTGTGCCAGCACACGGCCCAGGATTTCGCCGCAGGACTCTACGCCCTGCCCCTGCTGGCCGCCCATTTTCCAAATAAAATCACGTTTCGTTTCCACTCCATCTGCCTCCTTGGTGATGAATCACGGGAAATGTTAAGAAATCTATATAGGTGAATCGCTTTTACACATACTCACACATTTTTATTATACCACTTAAGGCCCGGGAAATCTTGAAAAAAATAAATGGAAATCGAGAGCGCAAAAAGAATGGAAGGCCCCATAAAAAAGAGCGCCCTTTGAAGGGCGTCCTCTTTTTCTTTGCTCTATTCTCCCATCACTGTCTTTTCCCGGGGCAGTTCCGCTTGGCCTGGAATTCGTCGGCCTCCAGGCGGTACACTTCGCAGCCCTTCAGCATACCATCGGTGATGGTCCAGTCTTTTCCTGAAATCTGCTTCATGAAGGATGTGAGGATTTCTTTCTTTTCTTCCTTTCCTTTGATGATGGAAATCCGGCCGCTGCCGATGATGCTCATGTAGGCATTGGTATAAAGGGCGGGATTTGTGTCATGGGGAATGACCTTTTCTCCCGTATCCATTTCAAAACCGGCGCGGCCGTCCTTTTCTATGAGTTCCCTTTTCAGTCCGGCCGTGGCGCCGTGGAAGAAGAGTGTCAGTTTCCCTCCCTCATAGGTATAGGAATAATTCACCGGCACCACGTAAATCCGTCCTTCGTCATAAAGTCCCAGGTGCACGATGCCGCAGGCATCCAGAATGCGGCGTATCTCCCCTTCCTCTGTCACCAGTCTGTCTTTCCTTCGCATAGGTCGATGTTCCATTTCCATAGCAGCATCCTCCTTTTTTTATGTATTATACCCCGGGAGCACAGGCAGGAAAAGGGCGGGGCTCTATATTTCCCTGTCTTCTGCCATGTAGAGTTTCCTGTAGTAGAAAAGGACAGCTCCCATGCCCAGGTCCGTGAGCAGCCAGCTTAAGGGGTAGACGGCCATGAGGGTATGGAAGGTGGGGCTCCACTGGAAGAAGGTGGCCACATAGAGAATGCGGGAGCCGCAGATGATGATGGTCACCATGATAGCAGGCCCCAGGGATTTCCCAAAGCCCCGGAGGAAGCCGGATACCATTTCGATGACAAGGTCCAGCACTTCGGCGCCCAGAATATAGGCCAGCCGGATATAACCCAAGTCAATGACACCCCTGTCGGTGCTGAAAATGGAAAGGAGGGGCCTGCCCAGGAAAAGGATAAGGCCGCACACCGCCGCCATGGCACAAAAGCCCTGAAGGAAGGTGATGCGAAAGATTTTCCGGCAGCGGGAGAAGAGCCCGGCGCCGTAGTTCTGGCCGGTGAAGGTGGTGCAGGCCTGGCCGAAGGCATTGATCACGTAGTAGGCAATGATTTCCAGATTGAAGGCTGCCGCCGAGGCGGCCATCACTTCTGTGCCCAGGCTGTTGATGGCAGACTGGATGACAATGTTGGAAAGGCTGAAAACAGCGCCCTGAACGCCGGCAGGCATGCCTACGGAAAGGATTTTCTTCAGCATGGACCAGTCGAAAGCCGCTTCCTTCAGGGACAGGTGGACAGAGAGGGAGGTATGGGACAGAAGGGCAAGGAGCATGAAACTGCTCAGAAGGGTGGAGCACACGGTGGAGGCCGCTGCGCCGTCTGCATCCATGCCCATGCCCAGGACGAAGAACAGGCTGGATGCCACCTTCACCATGCCGGAAAAGAAAAGGCACAGGAAGGGAGTCCTGGTATCTCCCTGGCTCCTGAAGATGGCGGAGGTGAAGTTGTACATCAGTATGCCCGGCAGGGCCAGGAACATGATGCGCAGGTAGCGGAGGGACAGGGGCCGCACCTCCGCCGGTACGGAAAGAAGGTCCATCAGGGGCGATGCGGCCATTTCCCCCACGGCCATCATGATAAGGCCGCCCATGAGGGAAGAAAGGATGGCGGTATGTACGACCCTGGTCACGCCCTGCCGGTCCTTTCGGCTGGTAAGCTGGGAAATTACCACATTGGCGCCAAGGGAGATGCCGATGAAGAGGGTCACGATGATACCCACCACAGGCCCATTGCTCCCCACGGCGGCCATGGCGCTTTTTCCTACAAAGCGGCCCATAATGAGGATGTCCGCTGCATTAAAAAGCTGCTGGCAGATGCCTGTCATAGCCAGCAGCAGTGCAAAGGACCAGGTTTTGTCTGCGATGGAGCCATGGAGCATATCCATTTTCTTCATTGTCCTATCCCCCTTTTTTGCATTATATAAGGCGCCGGCTTTCCGCCGGCGCCTTTATTATATCATCATGGCAGTCCATGAAGGAGCAAGAAACTGTCACCTTTTTGCAAATCATGATTTGACGCCTGTCCCGTCGCCCGAGAATCATGGTTTATTGTACTCCATAGACTTCCTTCACCAGTCGAAAAGCAGCCCAGGCTTTGGGCCAGCCGGCGTAGAAGGCCACCTGGGTCAGGGTGTCCGCCATTTCTTCCAGGGTGACGCCATTGTTTTTGGCATTCTGGATGTGGTACTTCAGGGAAGAATCGGTGATGCCCTGGCTCACCAGGGATATGACGGTAATCAGGCAGCGCTGCTTCACAGACAGTGCATCCTGCTTGTTCCATACTTCCCCGAAGAGAATGTCATCATTGTAGCGGGCAAAGTCGGGAGCCGTCTGTCCCAGCACGTCCCTGCCTGCGGTCTGTACGATTTTCTTTGTCATAGGTTCTCCTTTCGTCGCTTCTGCAGAAACTTCCATGCCGGCCATGACCATGATGACAGCAATGAAAGCAGAAAGTACCTTTTTCCTATTCCATTTCATAATTTCTCAAATCCTTTTTCGTCCACCGGCTCAAGCCATTCATTGGATACCCCTTCTCCTTCTCTGGAAAGGGAAATGTGCTGGAAATGGCATCCCGGAGCGGCGCCGTGCCAGTGTTTGACTTCCGGCGGGATGGTCACCACGTCTCCGGGATGAAGTTCCCGGGGCGCCTGCCCTTCATACTGCAGGTACCCCTTCCCCGATACCACAATCAGCACCTGGCTGGTACCGTGATGGATGTGCCAGTGGGTGTGGGCGCCGTTTTCAAAGGTCACGTTGTACACGGGAATATCTTTGTCTTCAGACAGGCTGGCCAGCCAGCTTCTGCCGGTGAAAAAGCGGGCATACCCGTCGTTGGGGCTTCCTATTTCCATGACGGCGCCTTTTCCTTCCAGTGCTTTTCTGATTTCTTCCTTGTTCATGGGATGTGTCCTTTCTTATTTATTTCTTCAACGAATGAATCCACCTGAGCACATCATCGGTTTTCCCGCCGCCAGTGAAGCATTCGCCGGGAAGCCAGGTGCCTGTTTTGGCAGCCCGGGCCAGGTTTTCCCCGCTGTCTCCCAGGGGACTGCTGTAGGAGGTGGCAAAGGGAATCACTGTTTTGCCTTCAAAGCTGTGATGTTCCGTGAAAGTATACACAATGGCCGGCGCCTCGCCCCACCAGATGGGATATCCCAGGTACACCACCCGGTAATCGTCCCAGTTGGCTGCATCGCCTGTATATTCCGGACGGATGGAGCTGTCTTTATGTTCCATGGACACCCGGCTGCTGCTGTTATTGTAATCCAGGTCTGCTTCCGTATAAGGCACCTTTGGCGTAATGGCATAAAGATCACTGCCTGTCTCTTTGGCAATGGTTTCCGCCGCCTGCTTCGTATGGCCGCTGGCGGAATAGTACACCACAATGGACTTTCCCTGGGGCACTGCTTCTCCTGATGAGCTGCTTCCCTGAGAGGCGCCGCCGCAGGCACTCATTGTCAGGGCCGCTGCTGCCACTGCCATTCCCATGACTGCTTTTTTCCACATAGTAAACCTCCTGTTTCAATTCACAACCCTTTTATTCCAGAGTAGTACTTTTACCCTTTCTCCTTATTATAGGAAAAGGCCTTCTTCCTATCCAATACCTTGTTTTTACATAAATTTATGCCCCAAAGGCATGGATGTGACGGGATGGGCAGGAAACTTCTGTGGTGTGCCATCATTTCGCAGCCCCATGGAATTTCTCCCACCAAAAAAGACCGTGAAGACATGCAAATCATTTCTTCACAGCCCTTTTTCCATAACGGTTTTCTGATGGCAAGATGCAGGCCCATTGGTCATCTCGAGCGGAGGAACCTGCCGGTATGGGGGAAAGATCCGGGCTCTCGAGACTCTGAGCCGAGAGAACTCCTGCCGCTATGCTCCCTGTACCATGGGGCGTGAGATTTCTCCACTCCCCTCCGCTTCGGTCGAAATGACGGGCCCGGGGCATCATTTTATCATTGGAGGAGTAAAGTATCTCCGCTCCCGCCGTCGAAATGACGGGCGGAGTCGTATCTGTGTCATTCATGTATTTCTTCACAGCCCCATCAACCGCTTAGGAGCCCCCTATTTTTTCCCCGTGATTTTCAGCCGGTCCTGTCTGGCGTAAAGGTATACATAGTAGAGGTCTCCATAGAAAGGATTCCTGAACTTTCTGGCCGCATCATCCACTTCGATGATATGGCCTTTTTTCGTCACCATGCGGAAGAAAAGGAAGTCAATGTGTTCCGGATTATCCGTCCTGGCGAGCTGGCGGTGGAATTCTTTTTTCATGGGATCTCTGTCATCGGGATGGACCACAGAGAAGAAGGTGCCGCCGGTGTATTTCGTGAAGTCTTCGTAGTCGTCACATTCCAGAAGGTCCACCATCACCTTGTTGGCAAAGAGGATTTCTCCTTTTTTCGTGGCCTTCAGTACCAGAATGCCGCCGGGGAGATGATCGGCCACATCGGTAAGGTTGAAGCTGAACTGGGACCGTTTGTCAGTAACCGTAATAGAGCTGTCAAACTGGCGCCAGCCGGCCTTGCCATTGAGCTTGGCGCCGTAAAGGGCATAGTCGGCGCGAATACAGAGATTACCGTAGGAATCGCCCTGTTCCGGATAGGCAGCGCAGCCCAGGGAGGCATAAAATTTCACTTCCCTCTTCCCGGCCATGAAGGTATGGGGAGTCTGGGTAAAATCATCCATGGCTCTGGTAATGGAGCTGAAGTCCTCGTAGGGGCGGAAAAGAATGAATTCATCGCCGCCATTTCGGGTGATGATGGATTCTTCGCCGAAGGTTTCCCTCATATCCCAAACCAGCGTTTTCAGGGCTTCGTCGCCTACGCTGTGTCCGTACACATCGTTCACCAGCTTGAAGTTATCGATATCCAGAGCCAGCACCATCGCTTTCTGGCCGGCATGGGCCTTCATATAGTCCGCCACCGCCTCGTCGCCGCCTTTGCGGTTAAACACGCCAGTCAAAGGATCCCTGCCGCCACTCCGCTTCAGGTCACCATTGGCCTTTTTCAGCACCCCATTTTTCCTGAGAAGGAAGGCAATGAGGGTGGTCAGGGAAAAGCCTGATATGGTGGCGAAGAAGAGAAGCAGCCAGTTAATGTGGCCTCCCTGGGGCCGCAGCACAATGGACCACAGATCTCCGGCAATGATTCTTTCCGCATGGGGATCCCCTGTTCCGTCATGCCCCGCTCCTTCACCAGATGCGGAGTATCTTCCCAGCCATAGCGGTGATAGAGGCTGAAGTCCAGCTGCTGGGCGCCCAGATTGGAAATATTGGCAGTGCTCATGACCCGGCGCTGCTCTACGGCCAGTATAATATAGCCCCAGAAGGATTCGTTGCCATTCTCGTCATGACGGTACACAGGGCGCAGAAAGGCCATCATTTTATAGGGAAGTCCCAGGTCCAGAGAGTCCACCAGCACCAGCCGGTGTTCCATGCGCGCCGTGTCCGCAGCCTTCTTCAAGGAACCTTCCAGGAAGCGGGGAAAATCCATCTTTCTCGTATCTTCCGCTGTAAACACCACCGGTTCTCCCTTTTCCGGCAGAATCTGGATGCTCCGGATCATGGGATTCATGGCCATCACCATGGCCGGTTCCTGGGGATGGGCCATGTAGTCTGCCGGGTCAGCCTCCAGCTCGGAGGCCATAATCTTGGTTACCACATCCTACCATTTCACCATGCCGTCTATGCCCTCCAGTCGATGGATGGCATAGGGCGTAAAGATTTCCCCTTCCTTCTGCTGGTGACTGATATAAAGAAAGCAGTCCAGGCCAAAGGTCAGCAAAAGGCCAGCTATCATAACGGGTAAGCTCAGTGATTTCACAATCCACCTGATTCTACACATCATCATACCGGCCTTTCATTAAAAACCAGGATACCTTCCTATTACGGTTCCATTATACACTTTTAAAAAAGGGAAACAAGCCGCATAAACTGCGAAAAAATACCGGACCCAGGTCCGGCATTTTCTCAGTCAGGGTTTTAAAATACTAGAAAAATCATTTACCAGCGTTCTTCAGGGCAATTCTCCAATCTCTGCCCTGCTGGTGCACGTCATTCACATCGGCTTTCTGCACAGCATCCTTATTGGATTCCACATCTGCCTTCTGCTGAGCCGAGAGGTGGATATCCTGGTTCTGATCCGGCTGGCCTTTCTTTTCAGCGTTATAAAGGGCAATGCGCCAGTCTCTTCCCGGATCTCCGGCGGCGGTGCCGTCAGCGGCCTGTACGCCCATGGAAATGCAGGACAATGCGATTCCTGCAGCTGCGAGAGCCATGGTAATTTTTTTCATTTCTATCTACTCCTTTCCTGCAGCCAATGAATTGGCTGTTTATGCCATTATATTACTTGAAGTAATTATTGTAAATAGAATTTCAAAGTTTTCTTCATCATACCTCTTTCCAGGAAGGAATGCCGTTCTTTAGAACATAAAAAAAGACTGTGAAGAATGGATCGCCCTTTCTTCACAGTTCCCTTATCTTCTGGAGCGGATGAAGGGAGTCGAACCCTCCTGTCCAGCTTGGGAAGCTGGCGTTCTACCGATGAACTACACCCGCATCAGTTACCTTATCATGATATCATATCTGGGCCGCTTTTGCCAGTAGGTTTTGCGGGATGGTAAGTGTCAAGTTTTCCTCGGTAATTCATTTGACTGTCG
>UMDT01021672.1_pt1 | contig 12177 bp, 9 predicted proteins | sample 1964561 | NCBI WGS metagenome assembly UMDT01 (sample SAMEA4836001, study PRJEB28245) | human gut metagenome | biome: gut microbiome; material: fecal sample | place: Denmark | collected 2008
TGCCGCCGGTGCGGCCGCCGAAGCGGCTGGAATTGCGGCCCCAGCCAGACGCGCCGGAGTAGCCCGAGGCCCCACCGGGAACGGTATCACTGTAACCGGAACCCCAGCCCATGGAAGAACGTCGTTCCAACGCCGGGCTGCGGGTCTCTTCTATATACTCAGGCTCGATCTCGCGCAGGAAGCGGCTGGGCTCGTTGCGCTGGGTGCGGCCGTAGAGCATCCGGGAGACGCTGTTGGAGATATACAGCTCCCTCTTGGCGCGGGTGATGCCGACATAGGCCAGACGGCGCTCTTCTTCCAGATCTGCCTCGGAGTATTTGCTCATCTCGCTGGGGAACACCCCCTCCTCCATGCCAATGAGGAACACATAGGGGAATTCCAGGCCCTTAGCGGAGTGGATGGTCATCAGAACCACCTGGTCAGCGCTCTCGTTGTAGCTGTCAATGTCGCTGATGAGGGCGATATCCTCCAGATAGCCTTCCAGTGAGGCCTCCTCGCCGTGCTGATCGCAGTAGTTTTTGACGTTGTTGACCAGCTGGCCCAGGTTCTGCAGGCGGTCTGCCGCATCCTCGTGGCCCTTGGCCGCATCGGCTTCCAGCATGGCCTTGTAGCCGGTCACCTCAATGACATCCTGGGCAAATTCGTCCAGTGTCCTGGTTTCCAGCGATTCCTGCAGTTTTTCGTAGATCTGCCAGAATTTCAGCAGCGGCATAATGGCGCGGCTGAGTTTGGCGTATGCATCCGCGTGGGAGATGACTTCCAGCATACTGATTCCCTGCTGGGCGGCAAGGTCAGCGATCACATCGACGGTGGTGTTGCCGATCTTCCGGGCAGGCTCGTTGATGATGCGGCGCAGGCGCACATCATCCCGGGCGTTCGCCACGATGGACATATAGGAGTGAATGTCCTTGACCTCTTTGCGGTCATTGAAGCGCTGGCCTCCCACGATCTTATGGGGAATGCCCGCGCGGGTAAAGTAGCTTTCGATGGGGGCCGACTGGGCATTCATACGGTAGAGCACCGCATGGTCCGCCAGATGCCCGCCCTCTTTCAGATGCTCACCGATGACATCTGCAATGTGCATGGCTTCGTCCTGCTCATTCTCGGCAGTGTAGACCTGCACCTTGTCGCCCTCGTCGTTCCGGGTCCACAGGGTCTTGCCCTTGCGCTCGGTGTTGTGCTGGATGACGCAGTTGGCAGCATTCAGGATATTGGAGGTGGAGCGGTAATTCTGCTCCAGACGGATGGTCTTGGTGCCGGGGAAGATACGCTCAAAGTTCAGGATGTTCTCAATGGTGGCACCGCGGAAACGGTAGATGCTCTGGTCATCGTCACCGACAACGCAGATGTTCTTTTCCGGGCCGGTGAGCAGGCTGACCAGCCGGAACTGAGCCACGCTGGTATCCTGATACTCGTCCACCAGCAGGTAGCGGTACTTGTTCTGGTAGAACTCCCGCACATCCTCGTGCTCCGCCAGCAGCTGCACGGTCTGGTAGATCAGGTCGTCGAAGTCGAAGGCTCCTGCCTCCCTGAGCTTTTTTTCGTAGGCGGCGTAGACTTTGGCGGCAATGGCTCCCTTGGTGTCTCGGGCCGGGGTGCGCAACGCCTCCTCCGGGCTGACCAGCTGGTCCTTCCAGCGGCTCATCTGGTTGATGGCGCTCTTGATCGGGAAGAACTTATCGTCGATGCTCAGTTCCTTATAGACCGCCTTCATCACGCGCTGGGAGTCATCGGTATCATAGATGGTAAAGCTGCGGGGATAGCCGATGGATTCTGCCCAGCGGCGCAGGATGCGCACACAGGCCGAGTGGAAGGTGGAGGCAAACACCTCGTCCCCCTCTTCACCGCCCAGCATATTGCGCAGACGCTCCTTGAGCTCCCCTGCCGCCTTGTTGGTAAAGGTGATGGCCATCACGTTCCAACTGCGGACAGCGTTCTGCCGCAGCATCCCGTCCAGCCAGGCGGGCGCATCGGTGCCGGTCATAATTGCCGTTTTCAGGGCCTTGACGTCCTCTTCGGTCACCTCACGGGGGGTCCAGCTAGAACCGTGGGCCGAGCCAAACCGGATCAGGTTTGCGATACGGTTGACCAGAACAGTGGTCTTGCCGCTGCCTGCACCGGCCAGAATGAGCAGCGGGCCGTCGGTGGTAAATACCGCCTGCCGCTGCATATCGTTCAGGCGGCCAAACTGCTTTTCAATATAGGTATCGCGCAGAGCGCAGAATTCCTGTTGGAGACTTGCTGCCATTGTTTCACCTGTTCTTCTATAAAATCACTTACTTTATAAGTATATCACAATTCAAGAGGGTTGTACATAAAAAACCGCCCTTCCCGCATAGCACAGGAGGGGCGGCAGTGTTCAGATAAAGCTTAGCCGAAGATGTTGATCAGGATACCGGCAGCAACTGCGGAACCGATAACGCCAGCGACATTGGGGCCCATGGCGTGCATCAGCAGGAAGTTGGAGGGGTTCTCGCTCTGGCCGACCTTCTGAGAAACACGGGCGGCCATAGGAACAGCGGAAACACCAGCGGAGCCGATCAGGGGGTTGACCTGACCGCCGGTCAGGGCGTACATCACCTTGCCGCACAGAACGCCTGCAGCGGTACCAAAGGAGAAGGCGATCAGACCCAGCACGATGATGAACAGGGTGCGGCTGTTCAGGAAGGTGTTTGCAGAGGTGGTGCAGCCAACAGACAGAGCCAGGAAAATGGTGATGATGTTCATCAGTTCATTGCCGGCAGTCTTCTGGATACGATCCACAACGCCGGACTCTTTCATCAGGTTGCCCAGCATCAGCATACCGACCAGAACGGCAGCATCGGGAACGATCAGAGAAACAATGATGGTGACCATGATGGGGAAGATGATCCTCTCGGTCTTGGACACGGTGCGCAGCTGCTTCATTACGACCGTACGCTCTTTCTTGGTGGTAAGCGCCTTCATAATGGGCGGCTGGATCACGGGCACCAGAGCCATGTAGCTGTACGCCGCAACGGCAATGCTGCCCAGCAGCTCAGGTGCCAGACGGGAGGTAACGAAGATGGCGGTGGGGCCGTCTGCACCACCGATGATGGCGATTGCAGCGGACTGCTTCTGGGTGAAGTCCACAATGCCGGTAGCGGCCAGCATACGAGCGCCCATGTAAGTACCAAAGATACCGAACTGAGCGGCAGCGCCCAGCAGCAGGCTCTTGGGGTTGGAGATCAGGGGGGCGAAGTCGGTCATGGTGCCGATGCCCAGGAAGATCAGCGGGGGGTAAATGCCCAGCTTGACACCCATGTAAAGCATATCAGCCAGACCGCCGTTGTTCAGGATCTCGATCCACATCGGGTGCTCGAGACCATCACCAACGAAGTACTGCATGTGGATGATGCCGCTGCCGGGCAGGTTGGCAAGGATCATGCCGAATGCCATGGGCAGCAGGATCAGGGGCTCAAATTCCTTCACGATGGCCAGGTACAGCAGGAAGCAGCCCACGCAGATCATGATCGCGTAGAGGTAGCCGCCCGGCTCACCGAACCGTGCGAAGCCGGAACTCTGGAAAATACCGACCAGAGTATCGATAAACTGTGTCATGTTTTTCCTCCTGTGTTAAAAAGGTGCGGTGGTGTCGTTGACACCAGCCTTGCTCCAGCCATTTGCAGCACGGCGCACGGCCTTCAGGGTGTACTTGCCATTGCCCATGGCATGGATGGCTGCCATAATTGCGGCAACCACATCGCCGGGAATGCCTTCCTCCACCACAGGGGCGGGAGCAGCCTGCTGCACGGGGACAGCGGGCTTTGCGGCAGCCTTGGGAGCTGCAGGCTCCTTGGCTGCCTTCTTCTTGGCGGCCATACCGTCGAAGATCTTGCCTTCCAGCGTGATGATGAACATCAGCAGGACGAGGATGGCAAACACCAGCACAATACCGGTAATGGTGATAACCACATCAGAACCCAGATTCATGGTCTTCCTCCTAATAATAATTTACTCCGCACTCCGGAGCAGGCCCCGGCGCGCAAAAAGCGATTTGACAATATTATACAATATTTCCCGACCCGATTCAACAAGTATGAACAAAATTTTGTTGCAACTTTTCCAATTTCTTAACGAGCCGGGGCAGGGCTCCGGTTAACGGCGGCCCATGCGGGGGGTCGCATCCAGGAAGCCGGTCTCCAGCTTATCGTTCAGGCCCAGGCTCATGGCAGTGCCCAACGCCACGCAGTTCACGGGATCGGGCGAGACGGTCACATCCACCTTGAGCTCCTGGCTCAGGTATTCGGGCAGGCCGTGCAGCTGTGCGCCGCCGCCGGTCAGCACCACACCATTGCGGAAGATATCGCCTGCCAGCTCGGGCGGGGTCTTTTCCAGCACCTGATGGGCAGCAGTGCCGATCTGCTCACTCAGCATCATCACAGGCTCGTAGAGGTCGCTGGTGGAAACATTCACCTTGATGGGCAGGCCGGTCAGCAGGCTGCGGCCCTTCACCTCCATCGTCTCGTCAAAATCAGCCTTCTGGGGGCAGCAGGCGACATTCTTTTTCAGCTGCTCTGCGGTACGCTGACCGATGGCAATGCTGAACTTGTTGCGGACATGCTTCAGGATCTCGTCATCATAGTGGTTGCCCGCCACACGGACACTGGTGGCCTTGACCTTGCCGCCCAGAGACAGGACAGCGATATCGGTGGTGCCGCCGCCGATATCAATGATCATCCGGCCATCGGGCTGGGTGATGTCGATACCGGAACCCAGTGCAGCGGCAATTGGCTCATCGATCAGGTAGACCTGACGGGCACCGGCGGCCATCACGGCCTCCACCACGGCATCACTCTCAATGCCGGTGATGGCAGCGGGCACGCAGACAGCCACACGGGGCTTGACCATGTGGGAGCTGTACACCTGATTCACAAACCGGCAGATCAGCTCCCGGGTCATGGTGTGGTCGCTGATGACACCGTCCTTCAGCGGGAAAATGGCGGAAATATAGTTGGGGGTGCGTCCTACCATGGCCAGGGCCTTGTCGCCCACCTCCAGCACGGAGTTCTTGCGGGTATCCATTGCCACCACGCTGGGCTGGTTGAGCACGACCCCCTGCCCTGCCTGTGCAATGATAATGGTCGTTGTGCCCAGATCGATGCCGATGTCATTCTGTGCCATAATGAAACGTTCCTTTCTCTGCTCCCCTGTTTTCTATCGTAAATGCCCGTTCGGGCGGGAAATCAAATCAATTTATATTGTAGCATAAGCCAGTAAAAAAGTATAGACCAAACCTCTCCTAGTAGGAGAGGCAAGTCAGCAGCCTGACTCCCCTATTAGGGGAGCTGGCGCAAGGCGCCTGAGAGGTTATTCTGCCGCCATCTGTTCCGGTGGCAGATTCTCTTTCAGCAATTCGCACAGGCCGCTGTACCGCAGGTTCTGCCGGACATTGGACATCATCCGGTTCACCACATCCCGCCGCCCGGCCACGATGCACAATTTGCGGGCACGGGTCACGCCGGTGTAGAAGAGGTTGCGGTAGCAGAGCCTTGGCGGCACCTGCGCCACCGGCAGCACCACCGCCGGGAACTCGCTGCCCTGGCTCTTGTGCACCGTGATGGCATAGGCGATCTCCAGCTCGTTCAGGTTTTCCGCCGGGTAGAGCAGGCGGCGGTCATCCATCCGCACCACCATGGAGCGGTCGCGCATGTTGATGGATTCCACAATGCCGATATCACCGTTATAGGCTCCCACGCCCTGCTCTCCGCCAATGCGGTTCCAGACGATCTCGTAGTTGTTCCGCACCTGCATCACCTTATCGCCCACCCGGAACACCCGGGAGGCGCTCTGGAGCTGGGGTTTGCCCTTTTGCTCCGGGTTGAGCAGGTTCTGCAGCTCCACATTCAGCGCCTGGGTGCCGGTGGGTCCCAGCTTGGTGGGGCAGAGCACCTGAATATCCCGGACAGGGTCAAAACCATAGCTCCGGGGCAGCCGGGTGGTAACAAGATCGCACACCAGTTTCTGCGCCGCATCGCCGTCCGATTCCAGAAAGAAGAAATCGTCTGTCTTACCGCCCTTCTGCAGCGGCTCACTGCTGATGATGTGGTGGGCGTTCTCCACAATGAGGCTGCGTCTGGCCTGCCGGAAGATCTCGTTCAGGCAGACGGTGGGCACCAACCCGGAGCGGATGACCTCGCCCAGAATGTTGCCGGGCCCCACACTGGGCAGCTGGTCGGCATCGCCCACCATAATAATGCGGCAGCTGTACCGCAGGGCTGCAATGAGCGCCTGAAACAGCTTCACATCCACCATACTCATCTCATCCAGAATGACCACATCGCATTTGAGCAGGTTCTTGTCATTGTGGATAAAGCTGACCACACCGCCGGAGTAGTCCACCTCCAGCAGGCGGTGGATGGTAGAGGCCTTGCGGCCGGTCAGTTCACTCAGCCGTTTGGCCGCACGGCCCGTGGGAGCACAAAGCGCCACCCGGTCGGCCTGATGTTCCAGCAGCTGCAGGATGGCGTTGACCGTAGTGGTCTTACCGGTGCCGGGGCCGCCGGTCAGCACAAGGCAGTTTTCGGTCATGGCCTTGCGGATGGCTTCCCGCTGCAGGGGCGCATAGGCAAAGCCCTGGGTCAGCTCCAGCACCTGAATGTTTTTATCAAGGTCCCGCACCGTCTGCTTTTCCCGCTTCGCCAGCAGGGCCAGTCGGTCGGCAATGGCCTGTTCTGCTTCCAGCAGGTCAGGCAGATAGATATACGGCACCGCCTCCAGCATCTTTACGCCAAGCTGCCCGGTCTCAATGCAGTGGTCCAGCGCACGGGCCAGCTTTTCGGGCGGCTGCTGGATGAAGTGGGATGCCGTGTCCAGCAGCTGCGCACGGGGCAGGCAGGTGTGGCCGTTGCCCGCATTGTGGCGCAGGGTGCGCAGAAGCGCTGCTTCCAGCCGCTGGGTGCAGTCCCCTTCCATGTGGTAATACTGTGCAATGCTGTCCGCATGGCGGAAATCCAGCTGCAGGGGTTCCCCACAGAGCAGATAAGGATTCTGGGAGATGGCCTGCATGGCACTGGGGCCAAAGACGCGGAACACCTCCATGGCGCGGCGGGGGCTGATCTCGAACTGCGCCAGATAGGCGATCAGTTCCCTCATTCCGAACATCCGCTTGAACTCCTGCTGGATGCGGTCAGCTTTGTCCGCCGAGATGCCGGGGATCAGGGTGAGCTGGGCGGGGTCGTTGGCGATCACCTCCAGCGCCGCCGCGCCGAATTTGTCGATGATCTTATTGGCCGTGCGCGCCCCGATATAAGGCAGGGAGCCGCTGGCAAGGAAGGCGTACACCGCTTCCAGATCCTTCGGCATATCGGTCTCGCACTCCTGGGCGTGGAACTGGCGGCCATAGGTGGCGTGGTTCTCATATTTACCGCGGCAGACCACGCTCTCGCCCGCATGGAGCTCGCCCACGATCCCGCACACCACGGTGACCGTGCCGCCGCCGGAAATTTCAAACACCGTGTAGCCGTTATCCGGGTTCTCGTAGATAATGTCCTCCACCGTTCCCTCGATCTGTTCCAGCTCCATGCTCCTCACCCCCTTGTGACATAATTATTTATAGTATAATCGTTTTGGTGTTATTTGTAAAGGAATTGGGCAGGCCCTGCTCTATACAGCCTCTCAGCTTTGGCGTTGCATGAGGCTTTCCTTCTTCGCCAAGGCCTCCCTTACTAGGCAACAAAAGAGCCGCCCTTCTGCGGTTTCGCAAAAGAGCGGCTCAATTTTTACAAGTTTGCGTGCGGTCTTGCTTTTTCCTGTTTCAGCTTCCGGAACACAACGATATACGCCGGGATCAGGAAGAAGCAGGCAAAGAACCATGCCACCGGGTTTGCAATGCAGGCGGCAAAATAGCCCCACAGCGGCACGAACAGAAAGCCCACCAGAGCACGGGCGATCATCTCTGCCACACCGGCAAACATGGCCAGGCTGGAATAACCCAGACCCTGAATGGTGTAGCGGTAAATGATAAGGACCGCCAGCGGGATATAGAACACGCTGTTCCAGAAGATGAAGCTCTGGGCGTTGGCCATGATCTCGGTCTGGCTGCTCTCAAGGAACAGGCCGATCAAAGCCTTATCCAGCACGCGCAGGATCAGGAAGGATGCCACACTGTACACACAGCCGATGCCCAGGGCAGTGTTCACGCCCTTGTTCACACGGTTCAGGTCGTGGGCACCCATGTTCTGGCTGGCGTAGGTGGTCATGGCCGTGCCAATGCTCTCCAGCGGGACGGACAGGAACTGTGCCGCCTTGCCGCCTGCAGTCTGTGCTGCTACGATGTCACTGCCCAGACCATTGACTGCACCCTGCAGCACAACGGAACCGATGGCCGTGATGCTGCACTGCAGACCCATGGGGATGCCCATACCGCACAGCTTGACACAGTGCTGTCTGCTCAGGCGGCTTTCTTCTTTGTTCCAGCGCAGCTCATTATAATGCTTGAGGATGTACCACAGGCTGCCCAGACCGGCCACTGCCTGGCTGAACACGGTGGCGAATGCCGCACCGAACACGCCCATCTTGAAGACGATGATGCAGAGCAGATCCAGCCCGATGTTCAGAAAGCTTGCCACCAGCAGGAAGTACAGGGGCCGCTTGCTGTCGCCCAGAGCGCGCATCAGGGCGCTGGTCATGTTATACAGCAGCGTAAACGGGATGCCGATAAAGATGGTGCGGATGTAGATGTCCGCCAGATCGATGATGTTGTCCGGGGTATTGGTCCAGACCAGAATGGAACGGGTCATGGCCACCGTGACCACGGTAAGCACTGCGGCAAAAAAGACACTCAGCCAGACGGCATTGGCGGTGTAGCGGCGCATCTCCACATAGTCTTTCGCACCGAATGTCCACGAGATGGGGATGGAGAAGCCGCAGGCAATGCCATTGACAAAGCCCAGCACCAGATAGTTCAGACCGCCCACACTGCCGACTGCCGCCAGCGCTTCCACGCCCACAAAGCGGCCCACGATGATGGTATCCGCCAGATTATAGAACTGCTGGAACAGGCTGCCCAGCATCAACGGCACCGCAAAGGCAAGGATCAGCTTGAGCGGGCTGCCCTGCGTCATATCTTTCGTCATACGCACGTTCCTCCTTGGGAAAGCATCACAGACCTTATAAAACGAATTTTTTCCGACAAAAACGCCCTGCCGCGCAATGGGCAGGACGTTTTTGTTCATGTGGGTATTATATCAGGTTGCGATGAATTTTCAAGAGGTTTTTTCAAATTTTTCAGTGCTTCCCGGCCAGATGCTTCAGCAGCTGGAACAGAATGCTCCAGAACCCCGTTCCGGCATTGCCCGAAGGCGGGGTCTCCTCATCCGGAATGCTCAGCGGCGTATCATCCTCCGTGATGCACATAGCGACCGACACACCAGATTCGTCCTGAGCAGCCCAAACCTGCTCTGTACAGCAAAACCGCCCCGGCGTGCATCTTCTGCATTCCGGGGCGGTCCGGGTCATTCTGAATAATGTGCGAGGAATTGTCTGGTACGCTCCTCCCGGGGGTGGTCGATGAGCTGTTTGGCCGGGCCTTCTTCCACGACCACACCGCCATCCATGAACAGGATGCGGTCGGCCACATCGCGGGCGAAGTGCATCTCATGGGTGACAATGATCATCGTGGTCTTGCGGTCAGCAAGGTCACGCAGGACCTTCAGCACCTCGCCGGTCAGCTCCGGGTCAAGGGCGCTGGTGGGCTCATCAAAGCAGAGGATATCCGGGTGAAGCGCCAGCGCGCGGGCAATGGCCACACGCTGCTGCTGGCCGCCGGAGAGCTGATGCGGGTAGTGGCCGGCCCGCTCCGAAAGGCCCATCTGCGCCAGCAGTTCTCTCGCCTGCTGTTCCAGCTCCGCGTGGATGGCCTTTTTATTCGCCTGATACTCCGGGCGTTCCTTTGCCAGCAGTTCCCCTGCCAGCATCACGTTCTGTAAAGCCGTGTACTGCGGGAACAGGTTGAAGTTCTGGAACACCAGACCGAAATGGAGCCGCTTTTTACGGATCTCGCTTTCCTTCTGGGTGGCAGGGTCGGCGGCATCCCACATGGTCTCGCCGTTCACCTTGATAACACCCGTGTCAGGCCGTTCCAGAAAGTTCAGGCAGCGCAGCAGAGTTGTTTTGCCGGAACCGGACGAGCCGATGATCGCCAGCGCTTCACCCTGCTCCAGATCCAGGGAGATGTCCTTCAACACATGGGTCTCGCCAAAATTTTTCCCAATACCGGAAGCTTCGAGCAACGCCATAATCTATCTGCCTCCTTAGCAGCGGAAATAATCGAGCTTTTTTTCAGCCCAGTTGAACAGGATGGTCAGTGCGCCCACAAACACCAGGAAGAAGAGCGCGGTGGAGAACAGCGGCCAGATCAGGCCCTTTGCGCTATACTCCTTGGCCATCATAATGATTTCCTTGTTGGCAATGGTGTTTGCCAGCGAGGTATCCTTGACCAGCGTGATGATCTCGTTGCCCATGGGGGGCAGGATGCGCTTGACGACCTGAAGCAAGGTCACCTTGAAAAAGATCTGTGTTTTGGTCATGCCAAGCACCTGCCCGGCCTCAGTCTGCCCCTTGGGCACTGCTTCAATGCCGCCGCGGTAGATCTCAGAAAAATAGCAGGCATAGTTGATGGCAAAAGCCACCACCGCCGCCACCATCCGTCCGCCGGAGCCGGAGGGCCAGGGGTTGTTCATGCCCAGCAGGCCGGGGCCCAGATAGATCACAATGATCTGCAGCATCAGCGGGGTACCGCGGATGATCCAGACAAAGGTCTTGACCAGCCCGGCCAGCGGCTTGCAGCGGCTCATGGAGCCAAACGAGACCACCAGCCCCAGCGGCAGTGCAAACAGCAGTGTCAGGGCAAAGAGCTCACAATTGAGCAGGAACGCGCCAGACAGGCGCATAAGAATCACAGACACAAAAACACACCTTTTTTATTCAGAATCCATATTCCCCTTCCATCACAGCCGGTGAAAGTTTCCTCTGCTCGGGAGCCTTTCACGCATCGGCAACAAAAAGCCTCCCTCACCGAGGGAGGTTGCATCGCATAGCGATGACGGAAGGAGTTGTTCAACAAATTCAGTCAGCCAGTGCCAGATCGTACTTATCGGCCAGTGCCTGCATGGTGCCATCGGCCTTCAGTGCATCAAAGGCCTCATCCACAGCGGCGGCAGCATCACTGCCCTTGCGGAATGCCACGCCGTACTCCTCAGCGTTCAGCTCGTCCACGATCTTCAGGTCGGCATAGTCAGTGCCCTCACCGATCATGGCGTTGGCCAGGGTCAGGTCAAGTACAGCGGCATCGGCAGTGCCTGCGGCAACTTCCATCAGGCAGTCAGTCTGAACGCTCTTGGAAACGTAATCAGCCTGTGCCAGGTTCTCGTCTTCCTCAATGGCGGCCTCACCGGCGGAACCAGCCTCGGCGACCACGGTCTTACCCACCAGGTCAGCGGTAGAGGTATAATCGATGCCATCTTTCACAACGACCACCTGTGCATTCTTTGCATAAGCCTTGGTGGTAGCGGTGTTCTGCATGATGTCATCGGTCAGGGTCATACCGTTCCAGATGCAGTCGATGCTCTTGGCATCCAGCTCCACGACCTTGGTATCCCAGTTGATCTCCACAAACTCCGGCTCCACGCCCAGCTTTTCGCAGACAGCAGTGGCCAGCTCGGTATCAAAACCGGTGAAGTTGCCATCGGCATCGGTGTAGTTCATGGGCTCGTAAACAGTGTAGCCAATGACCAGCTTGCCCTTGCTCTTGATGTAATCCAGGTCGCTGCCTGCAGCCTGGGATACGGCAGCACTGCCGGAAGCAGAGGCCGAGGCAGATGCGGCAGTGGAAGTGGAAGCGGCACCGCCGCAGGCGGCAAGGCTCAGTGCCATGGCACCGGCCAGGAATGCGGATACAAGACGTTTCATATACGGTTCCTCCCTCAGTGGCAAGCAGCTTTGTTTTATTGCTTTACCATGCTAAATTGCTAAACTGTGGTTATAGAATAGCGCGTTTTCTGCCATTTGGCAAGGGGGAAAACTGATTTTTCGCAGTTTGCTCAAATCTTTACCGCTTTACCACGGCAAAGCGGTCATTTTGACAAAACAAAAACGCCGCGTCGGCAGCTGCCAGACGCGGCGAGAGGGTTTCTCTCAGAAAACGCACCGGAATTGCAG
>UMDT01055804.1_pt1 | contig 12172 bp, 10 predicted proteins | sample 1964561 | NCBI WGS metagenome assembly UMDT01 (sample SAMEA4836001, study PRJEB28245) | human gut metagenome | biome: gut microbiome; material: fecal sample | place: Denmark | collected 2008
ATTAGATTACAAATTTATCCCCACTAAATTTCTACTGAGCCTAAAACTCACCCGAAAATTACCGAAGCAGGAATTCGGCAATAAAAAAAGTCCTGAAAACCGGTCAGTTTTCAGGACTTTTCATTTTCTGCCTCACGGCTGGTACACCCTCAGGGATTCGAACCCTGGACCCACTGATTAAGAGTCAGTTGCTCTACCAACTGAGCTAAGAGTGCATCCACTATAATTTGTCAAATTTTCCGTGCAAATCCTTTTTCGTACACCCTCAGGGATTCGAACCCTGGACCCACTGATTAAGAGTCAGTTGCTCTACCAACTGAGCTAAGAGTGCATCTGTTTTTCGTTTGCGATTGCAAAGATATAACCTTTATTTGAAACAGCCAAACAAAAAACAAAAAAAAGATAATTTTTCTGTCTGGCTGTTTCTTTCATCATGCTTTTTAAGTCAACTGATACTCGTCGGAATAGTACAGGAATGGCAGACTAACCAACTTGTAATCAAACAGTTCATCCTGCTTAAAGAAGCGTTTTACCTCCTCTGCAGCCGTCTTCGGAGAATCTGAGGTGTGGATGATATTTTCTTGTGAACTCACGCTAAAATCTCCGCGAATCGTGCCCGGAACCGCTACTCTTCCGTTCGTAGCCCCCGTCATTGAACGTACAATCTGTATTGCATCCACCCCTTCGTAGCAGCATGCTACTACCGGAGAAGCCATCATGGATTCCTTGACACGCTGAAAAAACGGGCGCTCACTCAAATGAGCATAATGTTCATTCAAGATGTCATCTGTCAGCTGCATCATCTTCATTCCGACCAGACGCAGGCCTTTACGTTCAAAACGCGATGTGATTTCGCCGATCAGTCCACGCTGTACGGCAGACGGCTTCAGGATAACCAAAGTTCTTTCCAGACTCATAGTTGTATCAAATTTAGGTTTGAAGAAAAAGGCGTTTGTTTACTCAGACCGAGACCTTCCTCTCCACGGTTTAACAAAGTATTTACAAAAGTTCTCTTTCGGATTTCATTTTTCAGATATCCGCTGCCGAAGATACATATTTCCGTTTTCACACGGGCAAAAAAGCATCTGCTATACAACATAAATCTATACATTCTGCCTGTGCTGCCCGAGCAAATACAGCAGTTTTTCCTGCAAATGCTCCCTGACTTCTTCCCAAGGGACCTGCCTGCCCAGTTCTTTTTCCAGCGATGTCACCCCTTTGTCCAGAAATCCGCAAGGATTGATATAGGAGAAATACCTCAGGTCGGTATTGACATTAAATGCCAGTCCGTGCATGGTGATGAAATGACTGCTTCTTACACCGATGGCACATATCTTCCGTTCGCGGGCAGTTTCCACGTCAAGCCATACTCCTGTCGCTCCTTTCACCCTCGATGCAGATATCCCGTAAAGGGCACAGACCTGTATGACTGCCTCCTCCAGCAAACCGATATAGTCCTTCAGTCCCAGATGGAAATCCTCCAGGTTCAGAATCGGATAACAAACCAGCTGCCCCGGACCATGGTAGGTAATGTCTCCCCCACGGTCTACCCGGAAGAGCTCTGCTCCTACCGCCTCCAGCTGCTGCTCGGGAAGCAGCAGATTGGAGTCTTTCCCGTAACGCCCCAAAGTATATACCGGTTTGTGCTCGCAGAAAACCAGCCGGTTGGCGCACTGTCCTCCCGCCTGCCGGACGGCCAGCATCTCATCAAACAATTCATGCTGTCTTTTCCATGCGTCCGCATATGATATCAGTCCCCAATTTTCAATTATCATAATTTTCAAGGTTTATAAAGTGTTTCACAAAGTATTGATTTTCAAACTGCCTGCCCTTGTCGGAAACAGAAGGAGAATGCCGTTCCGCCAATTGTTTCGTGACAAATGAAATGCACGGCAAGCAATCATGCTTTCAAAAATAAATATTTATTTGAAACAATGTCCTCCGACTGTCATTTTTTATAGCCGATTTCCCAAACTCACCCTCCCCCCGTCCACCTGCTCAAAAGACAATGCGTTCGAATTCTCAAAAGGCAGTTACCGCTATGTCGTAGCCATGGATGAAATGGGCGAAATCACATATCTATAAATGAAAACAGGATACTTCGACAAGTCGGGCTCATCATCCGGGTTCTGTTTCCAGAAATAACGATAAATCTTTTCAGACTACAGAAAGTTATTTCTTTTTCATGATTATTCGAGAAGTTATATTATATTTGTCGTAATGGAAAATCTTGATAAAATGGTAAAAATGAAAAAAAATGCATATTCCATACTGACTGTCTGTACGTTATCAGGCACATTGCTGAGCGGCTGTATTCAGCCGGACACAAAGGCGGCTCCCAAGGTTGAGTCCCTGCAGGCAGACACCACTGTATACCTGAAAGAAGGGATGAATAATCCCAATTGTCAGATTAACCTGTCATTGTCGTACCTGCAACCCGCTTCGGAGACGGATTCACTGTCACTGAAAATCAATGCGGCCATTCAGGAAGCAGCATTCGGAAAATCCTACGAAGCCCTCCCCGCCGGAGAGGTGGCTGCCACCCTGCAAAAAGAATACATCGACAATTATCTGACGGATGTGAAGCAGCTCTTCGATGCCGATATGTACAACGGCATGAAGCCCGAAGACATCCCGCAGTGGTACAACTACCAGTACGATATCAGTTCCTCGCTCCAGATGGGAAAAGACAGCATCTGGAACTACGGCATTACGTATTTCAGCGACACCGGAGGAGCTCACCCCAATACACAGAAAAAATATTTCAACATCAACTCCGCGACCGGAGAGATGATTACTGCCGGCCAGGTGTTCAGCCCGAAGCATGAGAAGGAAATCTGTGACCTTATTCTCAAGCAGCTGATTTACGAGATGAACCAGCGCATGAATACAGACACCATCACTTCTGTGGCGGGACTGAATGAGTTCGGAATTCTGCTGGATTCGTCGCTGTACATTCCCGAGAACTTCCTGCTCGAGAAAGAAGGAGTCATGTTCTACTACAACCGGTACGAAATCGCCCCTTATTCAGCAGGCGACTTCAGTCTGACGGTGCCGTACGAACAGATCAATGCGTATTTGAAAAAATAATTTGTATCATTCATCACACATAAATGGATATCATCTTAAAATACTTTCCAGACCTTACCGAGACCCAGAAAGAACAGTTTGCTGCTCTGTACGACCTGTATACAGACTGGAACAGCAAAATCAATGTCATATCCCGTAAAGATATCACCAATCTGTACGAACACCACGTACTGCATTCGTTGGGTATCGCCAAAATCATCCGTTTCCGTCCGGGAACAGAGATTATAGACTTGGGAACCGGAGGCGGTTTCCCGGGTATTCCGCTGGCGATTCTGTTTCCGGATACGCACTTCCACCTGGTAGACAGCATCGGGAAAAAGGTGAAGGTGGCTACAGAGATAGCCCAGGCTATCGGATTGAAGAATGTAACGACCCGACACTACCGGGCTGAGGAAGAAAAAGGGCAGTTCGACTTTGTGGTCAGCCGTGCGGTAATGCCGCTGACCGACCTGCTGAAAATCTGTAGAAAAAACATCAAGAAGGAACAGCAGAACGCGCTGCCCAACGGACTGATCTGCCTCAAGGGAGGTGAATTGGAAAGAGAGGTACTGCCGGTCAAGCACAACACAACGATTACCGAACTGAAAGATTTCTTCACGGAGGAATTCTTCGAGACGAAAAAGGTGGTATATGTAACGGTCCACTCTTGACAGGCTGTCGGGAAAGCAAAAAGAACAAACCCTAATAATGATTAAGCAATCGCGTTATGAAAATAAAATGTTTTGAATTTAATATGTTCCCGGTCAACTGCTACGTACTCTGGGACGAGAGTACCCGTGAAGCAGTGGTCATTGATGCGGGATGCTTTTATGAATCAGAACAGCAGACGTTGAAGAAATTCATCGATGACAACGGACTTACCGTCAAGCATCTGTTGAATACTCACCTGCACCTCGACCACATTTTCGGCAATCCTTTCCTGCTGCGTGAATACGGCCTGAAAGCCAAGGCCGGACAGCAGGACGAATTCTGGCTGGAAAAGGCAGCCGCCAGTTGCCAGATGTTCGGATTCCAGATCAACGAGCCGACGGTTCCGCTGGGAGGCTATATCTGCGACGGAGATAAAATCACGTTCGGCAACTGCGAACTGGAAGCGATTCATGTACCCGGACATTCTCCGGGCAGCATGGTATATTACAGCCGGAGCAGTCACGCCATCTTCAGCGGTGACGTACTTTTCCAGGGCAGCATCGGACGGGCCGACCTGGAAGGCGGGGACTTTGACGAACTGAGGGAGCAGATCTGCAGCCGCCTGTTTGTGCTGCCGGACGAAACGGTAGTATATCCGGGACACGGACCGCAGACAACCATCGGCAAAGAAAAGATCAGCAATCCTTTTTTCCGCTAAAGACAGATTATACGGAAAAACAGCAAGACCTTAAAGATGTAATATCTCTTTTTAAAGATGTAATATCTCTTTCTTGCCTGCACAGACAACTGCTGCAGGCAAGAAACAATGAATAAACCAATCATTACCTTTTTTCAAAACCTTAATATCATGAATACGGATGTTTTTGCACATCGTCACATCGGCATATCGGAAGCAGATCTTCCCTGTATGCTTGAAAAAATAGGAGTACAATCCTTAGAGGAACTGATTGAGCAGACTATCCCTGCCGACATTCGTTTGGAACATCCTCTGGACCTTCCGCCTGCCATGTCTGAATATGAGTTTGCAAAGCATATTGCAGAGCTGGGAAGCATGAACCAGGTGTACCGTTCTTTCATCGGTACCGGATGGTACGGAACGATTACTCCTGCGGTCATCCAACGGAATGTGTTCGAAAATCCAGTATGGTATACTTCATACACTCCCTATCAGTCGGAAGTCTCACAGGGACGCCTGGAAGCGTTGCTGAACTTTCAGACAGCCATCAGTGACCTGACAGGCATGCCGCTGGCCAACTGTTCGCTGCTGGATGAAGCGACGGCGGCTGCCGAAGCGGCTACCATGATGTATTCGCTCAGAAGCCGGAGCCAGCAGAAAGCCAATGCCTGCACGCTGTTCATCGACAACGAGGTCTTTCCTCAGGTGAAGGCTGTCATCCGCACCCGGGCCATCCCGCAGGGCATACAGATCAAGGCCGGAGACTATAAGACGCTGGAATTTACTCCTGACATTTTCGGATGCATCATCCAGTACCCGAACAACAGCGGAAGCATCGAGGATTACCGGGAATTTACCCAACAGGCACACGCTGCCGGATGCAAGGTGGCTGTAGACGCAGACATTCTGAGTCTGGCACTGCTGACTCCTCCGGGAGAATGGGGAGCTGACATCGTATTCGGAAGCAGCCAGAGAATGGGTACACCGATGTTCTACGGAGGTCCGTCTGCTGCATATTTTGCGACACGCGATGAGTTCAAGCGGAACATGCCGGGACGTATCATCGGTCTGTCGAAAGACAAATACGGACACTTGTGCTACCGCATGGCCCTGCAGACACGTGAACAGCATATCAAACGCGAAAAGGCAACTTCGAATATCTGTACGGCACAGGCTCTGCTGGCCACCATGGCCGGATGTTATGCGGTGTATCACGGAGCAGAGGGTATCCGACGCATCGCAAGCCACATCCACAGTCTGGCTCTCTGGCTGGAAGCGCAGCTCTCGAAACTGGGATACGTACAGCAGAATCAGGCTTATTTTGACACCTTGCGCCTGAGCTTGCCTTCTCACGTTTCTCCGCAGGAAATACGCACCATTGCCTTGAGCAAGAATGTCAACCTGCGCTATTTTGACAACGGTGACGTGGGTCTGAGCATCGATGAAACGACTACTGAAAGTGATGCTACCCTGCTGCTGAATATCTTCAGCATTGCGGCAGAAGAGGCGGTACACGATGTTCCGGCTGTTACGGAAGTCGACGAAATCAACTGCAGTCTGAAAAGACAATCGGCCTACCTGACGCATGAGGTATTCAGTCAGTATCATACCGAAACGGAAATGATGAGGTATCTCAAGCGACTGGAAAGAAAGGATATCTCACTGGCTCACTCCATGATTTCACTGGGTTCTTGTACCATGAAACTGAATGCGGCTGCCGAAATGCTTCCGCTCAGCAATGCGGCATGGATGAACCTGCATCCGCTGGTACCTCAGGAGCAGGCTCAGGGCTATCATAAACTGATTGAGAATCTCTCGGAACAACTGAAGGTGATTACCGGATTCCAGGGAGTTACGCTTCAGCCGAACTCCGGAGCGGCCGGCGAATATACCGGTCTGCGCATCATACGCAGTTACCTGGAAAGCATCGGTCAGGAAAAGCGTAACCTGATTCTGATTCCGGCTTCGGCTCACGGTACCAATCCGGCTTCGGCGGTTCAGGCGGGATATGAGATTCTGACGTGCAACTGTGATGAGTTCGGTAACGTGGATGTCAACGACTTGAGAGAGAAGGCGGAAAGTCACCGTGAAGAACTGGCGGCTCTGATGATTACGTATCCGTCTACTCATGGTATTTTCGAGACAAGTATCCGGGAAATCTGTGACATTATCCACAGTTGTGGGGCACAGGTGTACATGGACGGTGCCAATATGAATGCGCAGGTGGGACTGACCAACCCGGGATTCATCGGAGCGGATGTATGCCACCTGAACCTGCATAAGACCTTTGCCAGCCCGCACGGTGGAGGCGGCCCGGGAGTAGGCCCGGTATGTGTGGCAGCTCATCTGGTTCCTTTCCTCCCCGGACATCAGATTTTCGGCAATGATACCAATCAGGTATCTGCGGCTCCGTACGGAAGTGCCGGCATCCTGCCTATTACTTATGCGTATATCTGCATAATGGGAAGCGAGGGGCTGGCACAGGCTACCAAGACGGCTATCCTGAACGCCAATTACCTGGCTGCTTCGTTGAAGGATACCTATGGAATTGTCTACCGGGGAGCTCAAGGCCGTGTAGGACACGAAATGATTCTGGAATGCCGCAAGATTCATGAAGAAAGCGGCATTACGGAGAACGACATCGCCAAGCGTCTGATGGATTATGGCTATCACGCTCCTACGCTCTCCTTCCCGGTACACGGTACGCTGATGATAGAACCTACCGAGAGTGAAAGTCTGCATGAACTGAACAATTTCGTGGAAGCCATGCTCCAGATCTGGCAGGAAATTGAAGAGGTGAAGAATGGCACTGCCGACAAGGCGGACAATGTGCTAATCAATTCGCCTCACCCGGAATACGAAGCCGTAGCCGACGAATGGAACCATAGCTACAGCCGCGAGAAGGCTGTCTATCCGGTTCAGTTTGTCCGCGAGAATAAATTCTGGGTAAACGTAGCAAGAGTAGACAATACCCTGGGCGACCGTAAGTTGCTGCCTACCCGCTACGGTTCATTCGAATAACCCTTTTTCCATAATGAGCAGGCAGCAAATCCCCGTTGTCTGCTATGATAAAAATCATTACATCTATCCGGCCAACTTGCTTGTGATAAGCAGGTTGGCCAAACTTTTTATGCATCGGACTATTGGGGATTATATATATACTGCTGGCTCAGCTGTTCCCTGTTCCTCCCTGCTTTCCGGATGCCACCGTCTCTCTCTGAAAAGTTGCTCCTACTTACCGGAAACTCGACCTCGCGTGTATGGCCCATCTTCCCTGTTCTGACGGTCATTTTACGGTCTGCCCGTAAATAAACACAGGGACATGATGACCGTTCCGACGGAAATGCCTATTTTTGAACCGGAATTGATTCCCTGTCTAATCACTTAATGCCTATTGCCATGCAAGTAATTTTAGCCATCGATTCATTCAAAGGTTGCCTGACTTCATCAGAAATAGAAGGTCTTTTCTCTAAAATATGGAGGGAGAAAGGAGTAGAAACCGTTGCACTGCCCATGTCGGACGGAGGAGAGGGAATGCTGGAAGCGTTCACTGCGGCCTTGCAGGGCCAGTATGTGACCGCCTGCGTACAAGATCCTCTGGGACGAAAGACGATGGCGAGATACAGCATTACACCCGACGGAACGGCTGTCATTGAGACGGCCCAGGCCTGCGGACTGGCACTCATGAGCGAGCAGGAACGTAATCCGGTAAAGGCCACGACGTACGGTGTGGGCGAATTGGTGGTGGATGCCGTACGGCACGGATGCAGGAAATTCATCATCGGTCTGGGAGGAAGCGGCACGAGTGACGCAGGAAGAGGAATGCTCCATGCCTTGGCAGAACAGCTGACGGACAGTGGCAAGATAGAGGATCTGGTACATTGCGCCGGTCTGAAGGGATGCCAGTTCATGCTTGCCAGCGATGTACGGAATCCGCTTTACGGACCAGAAGGGGCCGCCCGGGTATTCGGACCGCAGAAAGGGGCTACTCCGGAAATGGTGGAACTGCTCGACCGGCAGGCCAGGGAGTTTGCGGCTTTTTCCTCTGAGTTGCTGGGAAAAGACAATGCCTTCACACCGGGAGCAGGAGCAGCAGGGGGACTGGGGTATGCATTCATACAATATCTCCAGGCTACGGTACAGTCCGGAGCTGATTTGCTGCTCGACTGGATCGGTTTCGATGAGATTATCCGGAATGCGGCTGTAATCATTACGGGAGAAGGACATGCCGACAGACAGTCGCTTATGGGCAAGTTGCCGGAACGGGTGCTCCAGAGGGCACAAAAACACGCAGTCCCGGTATGGCTGGTAGCCGGACAGGTCAGTGACAGTGAAATTCTGGAGAGGGCCGGATTTCAGCGGGTAGACAGTCTTACCCCTGAGGGAATGGAAATAGCCGAAGCTGTCCGGCCGCAAACCGTGGAAAGGAACATCCGGAACTGGGTAGCGCAACGTACTTCTCAGCTGGACGGTCTTCTTGCACAGGTACGTATCGGGAAAGACGGCGGTGCTGACGAATAGCATTCACCCGAAACAGGGAACATCGGCCGGACAGGTGCGCTTCGTCTGCTCCGACGCAAGTATTTATCCGAATATTTGTCTGACATTGATATTTATTTTTATCTTTACCGAAAATTCATCACATAACCATTTAAAATATAAACAAAAACTATAACGCTATGGTCTTTTTTTTATTCTACGGCCTGATATACGTGCTGTTGTGCCTATGGGTAGGCAGTATGGGAAGTAAGAGAGAGTGTGGAGCGGTGCTAGGCTTTTTAATCGCATTTTTCACCAGTCCTTTACTGGGAGCAATCATCGTGCTGTTGTTCCGGAAGAAGAAATCGAAAACCGAACTGCTGGTCGAAGCCAAGGTTTTGCTCGATTCGGGAGTCATCACTCAGACTGAGCATAAGTTTATGGTAGAGGATATTATGAGAACCGGCAAATTACGGGATATAAGTTATTACAAGAGATAATCCGGCGAAGATGTGTTTTTTTGCCGGGTAATACCGATAAGGGGATACAGGGCAGTATGCGGATGTATCCCTTTCTTTTTTCATCGCAGGGACGGTGTCAGGAGCCCTCATCTGCCCGGCCGGTAAACCGCGTTTTACTTCCGGGCGGACCACTCCCCGGATATGTCCGGATAACCCGTTTTTCCGGCCATATAGTCCATTGCAGGCTTGCTGCCGGATAATCGTTCATGCGATTTCGCACAGATTAAAATCCTTATCGACCAATAAAAACTGGAGAAACAATGCTTCTCTTATCTATTTTTATGTTATATTTGAAAATAGATAAATCCATGATTTTTAGCTATTGATATAAAAAATGAGAACAAAGATATTCACTCTCCTGCTCTGCTTCCTGCTGTTTCCTTTTTGCCTGACCCGGGCACAGAAAGTCGGCTTGGTTTTAAGTGGAGGAGGTGCCAAAGGTATTACTCACATCGGTATCATCCGGGCCCTGGAAGAAAACAACATTCCGATCGACTATATCGCCGGTACGTCAATGGGGGCCATTGTCGGATCAATGTATGCAATGGGATATTCGCCCGATGATATGGAAAAGTTGTTGAAGTCGGAAGATTTCAAGCGCTGGTATGCCGGGACCATCGAAGAGAAATACATCTATTATTTCAAGAAGAATCCTCCTACGCCGGAGTTTCTCAATATCCGGGTCTCACTAAAAAACCCGCTGCATAAGGTGACCACTCAGTTCCTGCCGACCAGTGTGGTAGACCCGCTGCAGATGAACCTGGCTTTTCTGGAACTGTTCGGACAGGCTACGGCCTCTTGTGACGGGGATTTCGACAAGTTGTTTGTTCCTTTCCGATGCGTGGCCTCTGACGTGTACAACAAAAGGCCTATCATATTCAGCAGGGGTGACCTGGGGGATGCGGTAAGGGCATCGATGAGTTTTCCGGCCATGTTCAAGCCTATCGAAATCGATTCTGTCCTTGCCTATGACGGGGGAATATACAATAACTTTCCGGTGAATGTCATGATCAACGATTTTCATCCTGACATCATCATCGGAAGTGTGGTCAGTTCGAATCCGGGAAAGCCGACCGAAGGAGATATCATGAGTCAGCTGGAAAACATGGTTATGCAGAAAACGGACTATTCTCTGCCTGATTCGCTGGGACTTCTCATGACGTTCAAGTACACGGATGTCAGTCTGATGGACTTTGACAAATATGAGACGCTACACGACAACGGATACCGCAAGACCATGCAGCTGATGGATTCCATCAAGTCAAGGATCTCGCGACGGGTGGATTATCGGGTGCTTGAAAGAAACCGGAACGTGTTCAAGAAAAAAATGCCGGAATTCTACTTCAAGGACATTCATATCACCGGAGCTACCGAACAGCAGGCTAAATATATCCAGAATGTGTTCTATTCTTCGGGAGACAGTATTTTTGACCTGGAAGAGCTCCGGAAACGGTATTTCCAGCTGATGTCGGACAACATGATTTCGGAGGTGATTCCGCATGCGGTATACAATTCTGGAAATCATACGTTCGACCTGAATATGAAGGTGAAGATTGAAGATGAGCTGACGCTCAAGATCGGAGGTAATGTGGGTTCTAACGGTGCCAACCAGATTTATCTGGGAGCAACGTATCAGAACTTGAACAATTATGCCAAGGAGATTGCCATTGACGGGCAGCTTGGGCAGATTTACAACAATGTACAGCTTTCTGCTCGTCTGGATCTGTCTACGCAGCTTCCGACTTCTTTCCGGATGGTGGGCTCTATCTCTTCATTCGACTATTTCCGGCAGGAAAAGCTTTTTAAGACGGAGACTTCACCGGTTTTCAATAAAAAGTATGAGAAATACCTGAAGCTGTATCTTTCTTTCCCTTTCCTGAGCCGGCAGAAGGCGGAGTTTGGAATCGGGGTCGGGAAATTGCAGGATCAGTATTTCCAGTCCAATATCATCGACTTCAAGAATGACCAGAAGGATGACAGTCAATATACGGTGTTCGGAGGCTCAATCGCCCTCGACGGTAATACTCTCAACAGCCGGCAATATGCTACGTCAGGACGCCGGGAGCGGTTGATTGCGCAGATTTATACCGGAAAAGAGACCTACCGGGCCGGATCGCATACCGACCCTTATAAAGGGCAGTATGAGTATATACAGTCGTGGCTGCAATTGTCGTATGAAATAGAACGCTATTATTCGCTGGGATCGCATTTCTCCTTGGGAAATTATATCAAGGCGTATTATTCGTCGCGTAATTTCAGCCAGAACTATACGGCCACCAAGATGCAATGCGGAGAGTTTGCCCCTACTCCACACAGTAAAATCACCTATAACGAGGCGTTCCGGGCCAATCAGTTTATCGGTGCCGGAGTCATGCCTATTTTCAAATTAAACTCGGTGATACATGCCAGGGCCGAATTTTATGGGTTTGCTCCTATATTTCCAATCCTGAAAAACGAGAATTCGAAGGCTTATTACGGGAAAATATTCAGTAACGTGGAATTTATGGGAGAATTATCCTTTGTGGCCCAGTTGCCCTTCGGATCCATCAGTACCTACCTAAATTACTATAGCTCACCGGCTAAGAACTGGAATTTCGGAATTACGCTCGGATGGCAGATATTTAATCCACGTTTTATTGAATAAAAAATAGGGCAAATATTTGGTAGATTCAAAAGAAGTCTGTACCTTTGCACCCGTTAAAAGAAAACAAGATGGCCGCGTAGCTCAACTGAATAGAGTAGCTGACTACGGATC
>UMDT01061225.1_pt1 | contig 12110 bp, 9 predicted proteins | sample 1964561 | NCBI WGS metagenome assembly UMDT01 (sample SAMEA4836001, study PRJEB28245) | human gut metagenome | biome: gut microbiome; material: fecal sample | place: Denmark | collected 2008
TGAGGACTGGGGAAATGAGGAAACGCGAACAACTGGAGATTGCTGGTATGTCATCGGAAAACCTCTGGAAGAGTTGTAGAAGTTCTTGACAATGTTCTGGCTGTGTTATTCATAAAAGCCGGCTCTGTTTGAGCGTTAGCGAGTTTGCCTGCTTTTATGAATGTTTTTAACAGCTAGGCCATTGTTTAGAACTTCTAAACGATGAAGCTGTTTCCGATGACATACCAGCAGTCTTCAATGTTGCGTTATTTTCATTCCCCAACATCAACCGTGACGACCAATATCAGGAAAGGAGCATATATGGAAACAAGAGGCATGAACGCACGGATCCGATCCCTGCGTGAACAAAGTGTTACCACGCAGGCACATATCGACATGGAACGTGCAAAATATTTTACAGAAATATACAGACAGTACGAAGGAACCGTCAGTGTACCGGAACTGCGTGCGCTGGCGCTGAAAAACTATTTTTCGAAAAAAACCTTATACATAGGTGATGGCGAACTGATCGTTGGTGAAAAAGGCTGTGACCCTCAGGCTGCACCGACATTCCCTGATCTTTGCTGCCATACTGTACAGGATCTGAAAGTCATGAATGACCGGAAACTGATCAATTTTACAGTCAAAGAGGAGGACTATGATTTTCAGAAAAAGGAAATGATTCCATACTGGGAGAATCGTTCAATCCGGCATAAGATACTGGCACATATGACTCCGGAGTGGAAAGATGCATATGAAGCAGGTATGTTTACCGAATTTATGGAACAGAGAGGACCGGGTCATACAGTAGGCTCAGAAAACATCTATAATAAAGGCTTTTTGGGGCATAAGGCAGATATCCAACTTGCCCTTGAAAAACTGGATTATATGAATGATTCTGAAGCCCTTGATAAAGAAGCTGAACTGAAAGGCATGGATATTGCCTGCGATGCGATCATGATTCTTGCAGAGCGCTATGCAAAGTATGCCGAAAAACTTGCAGGAGCATGCACAGAAGAAAAAAGAAAGGCAGAACTTCTTCAGATTGCAGAAAACTGCCGTGTTGTGCCGGCTCACAAACCGAAGACTTACTGGCAGGCAATTCAGATGTACTGGTTTGTACATCTGGGAGTGACAAGCGAACTGAATCCGTGGGATTCCTACAGCCCGGGAAGACTTGATCAGCATCTGATACGATTTTATCGAAAAGACGTAGACGATGGAATTCTGGACGATGACAAAGCAAAAGAACTTCTGGAATGTCTGTGGATAAAATTTAACAATCAGCCGGCACCGCCAAAAGTCGGAATCACGTTGAAAGAAAGCAGCACCTATACAGATTTTGCAAATATCAATACAGGTGGAATCACACCGGATGGAAGGGACGGCGTCAATGAAGTAAGTTATCTGATACTGGAATGTATGGATGAAATGAAACTTCTTCAGCCAAGCTCCAATGTACTGATCAGTCGCAAGACACCGCAGAATTTTTTGAAAAAAGCATGTGAGATTTCCCGAAAGGGATGGGGACAGCCTGCTTTTTATAATACAGATGCGATTGTGCAGGAACTTCTGAATGCCGGAAAGACCATTGAAGATGCCAGAAAGGGTGGAACCAGTGGATGCGTGGAAACAGGTGCATTTGGAAATGAAGCCTATATTCTGACCGGTTATTTTAATATCCCGAAGGTGCTGGAACTGACATTGTTTAATGGTTACGATCATACGAGCGGAAAACAGCTGGGACCAAAGACCGGTTATGGATATGAATTTGAAAGCTATGAAGAACTGTGGAATGCCTTTTGTACACAGATGGAGTATTTTCTGGATATTAAGATCAGAGGAAGTCTTGTGATCGAAAAAATATATGCAGAAGAGATGCCGGTTCCGTTTCTTTCAATTCTCACGAATGACTGCATTTCCAGAGGAAAAGATTATAATGCAGGTGGAGCGAGATACAATACCAGTTACATTCAGGGTGTGGGAATCGGTACGATTACGGACTGTCTAAGTGCAATAAAATATAATATTTTTGATAAGCAAAAATTCTCAATGAAAGAACTTATGGATGCTATGGAGGCGGATTTTGAAGGATATGACAGAATCCGGAATCTGGTGACAAACCGTACACCGAAATATGGAAACGACGATGATTATGCAGATGAGATTATGGAAAAAGTATTTGAATTTTACCGCAAGAGTGTGACCGGACGCCGAAACAACCGTGGCGGTACTTATCGGATCAATATGCTTCCGACGACCTGCCATGTATATTTCGGAGATGTTATGATTGCGAGTCCGAACGGAAGACATGCCCACAAACCGGTATCAGAGGGAATTTCACCGGAAAAAGGTGCGGATGTGAACGGACCGACAGCAGTTATTAAATCCTGTGCAAAGATGGATCATCTGTCAACGGGAGGAACACTTCTGAACCAGAAATTTACACCGTCCGTTGTGGCGAGCGAAAACGGACTGGAATAGATGGCAAATCTGGTTCGCTCGTACTTTAATCTGGACGGACATCATATCCAGTTCAATGTCATAGACCGGCAGACTCTGATCAATGCACAGAAACATCCGGATGAATACCGTGATCTGATCGTTCGTGTGGCAGGCTACAGTGATCATTTCCGAAATCTTGACAAAGCACTTCAGGATGAGATCATCGAAAGAACAGAGCAGAGTTTTAATTAGAAAATATGTCAGAGAAGGCAGCCGCAGAGCTGTCTTTTCTGTTATATTAGATGTGAAATGACGCGCATCTCGCAGCAAGAATGCCGAGGCATTCTTGAATAATAAAAGTACAAAGCAGCAAAAGGAGGACATGATCATGAAAAAAGAGTATATGTATGCGGGAACTTCGGTACTATGTTTTGGAACAGTGGCAACAGCGTCAAAGCTTCTGATGAATCAGCTGGATGCAGTTTATGTGCTGGCATTTTCGTTTCTGGCAGCAACGTTGTTTCTGGGAATTTATAACTGGAAAAAGGGAATTCTGTTTGCCCTGCTGGCAGCAGTCTGCTATGGTTTGTATTGTACGTTGAATAAGAGAGAAAGTTATGACAAAAACCTAAGCGTTATGGTTTCTTATGTAGCAGGTACGGTGACGGCATTTATCCTGATTCTGATACAGGGAAAAATCGAAGCGCCGACTCTGAGCCAGACGGCTGGAATGATCTGGAACGGAGTCATCTGTAATGCACTTCCGTATCTTACCTGGGCGCTGGCGTTGGATCTCGGAAATACAGCTGTGATCGCAAATCTGGCATATCTGACACCTTTTGTATCACTTCTGTGTACACACTTTGTACTGGGAGAGAAGATCACCGTATTTTCTGTACTGGGTCTGGTATTGATCGTAACAGGAATTGCGATTCAGATGCTGGTAAATAAAAAGATAGGGAAGAATTCGTGCAGAGCACGAATTCTAAGATAAAAAAGTGGATATCTGCCAGTTTTAGGCGCACTCTAATAAGCCCCTGGCTTTATGGAGTTGGTAAGTCCTATGCTATGAGAGGCTTTACGCTTCGAATGTATTCATGATGGTTGATTTTGTCTGCAAGAACAACAGTAATGAGTTGTGTGATGCCGGCAAGAATCAGATCTGCATGCAGAGTCTTTTTATTTTGAGTCCGGCGCCCTGCAAGACACAGATTATCCTTGATGTGATTGATATCTCTTTCCACTACAGTCCTGATTTTATAAGTATCATCCCATTCTTCGGTTCCACGGATTGTCCCGGGATAAGCACGAAGGTTCTTTTCAGGATATATGTATATCATACAATCATGCAAGCATGAACAGATTTTTGATCTTTTTCCTCTGATATCATAAAAAAACATTAACAAAATTTGAGAAACAATATTGGCGAAAAATGCTAATTGACAAATTTTAAGTAGATGGTATACTAAACTCATAAAAACGTTTGCGCAAACGATTGCTAACAGAAAAATACAATTAGGAGGAAAAAAGATGCAGAAAAATAGCATGTCTTTTTTGAAAAATCTTACAACAATTGCAGATGCGAGAACAGCCAGAGCTTCCAGCTGGGATCAGAGTGGTAGAAACAAAGATTACTGGCTGGTAAATGCAGGAGACACAGCAGTTATGGCAGATATTGAGGGACCTGGCTGTATCAATCATATCTGGGTAACAACTTTTTGCAGAGAAATTCTTGGTCCGTCTATCCAGCATCCGGTTCTGAGCGGTTCTGTTGCACCGGTAACTGAGATGGAAAATGCAGAAGGTGTTAACTGGGAGCTTAATGATCCGGATTACTATCGCAAGGTTCTGATCCGTATGACCTGGGATGATTTTGATGGTCCAAGTGTGCTGGCACCGTTGGGAGATTTCTTCTGTATTGGTCATTCCATGCCGTCAAGTTTTTCGTCTATTCCTTTTAATGTATCTTCAAGACCTTGTGAAGAACTGACTTTTGGTGGGACTGCTTCTATGAACTGCTATTTTCCGATGCCTTTTAACAAACGGGCAAAAATAGAAGTGATCAATGAAAATGAAAGACCACTTGGCCTGTTTTTCCATATTGATTATGAGCTTTATCATGAAGAGACTCCGGATATTGCTTATTTTCAGGCCGCTTGGAGACGTGATCTGCCATGCAGCGGATGGGGGAATGATCTTTGCGTAAACTCTCCGGAAGTAAACAGTGTTCCTAATCTTGATGGAAAAGAGAATTTCCTGATGCTGGACACAAAAGGACGTGGTCATTATGTCGGTTGTAATCTTTCTGTACTTCATTTCCAGGGAAGCTGGTGGGGAGAAGGCGACGACATGATTTTGATCGATGATGAAGAAGAACCAAGCATTAATGGAACAGGTGCTGAGGATTATTTTAACCATGCATGGGGAATGCAGAGAAATCAGTCACCTTATAATGGTACGATTATGCATGACGGAGATACAAAAGGATATCAGGTATCCTACAGATTCCATCTTACAGATCCAATTCATTTCAAGAAGCATATTCAGATCAGTATGGAACATGGCCATGCAAATCATCTGTCAGATGACTGGGCATGCACAGCGTACTGGTACCAGGCAGCTCCTGTTACTGCGGTAACCATTCAGCCGGTAGAAGAGAGAATTCCGCTTAAGAGAACTTTTGATATTCCAAAACCGGCTCATCAGGTGGAACTTACACCGGAGATGCAGGAAGCTTACAGAAGCCGAAATGAAAGAATGGAAAAATTTAAAGTTGAAAAGGCAGAACAGATCAGACTTAATGCAGCAAGAACAGCACCGTCAGAAGCAGGAAACAAAGAACTGGCGCATAAAGTAAAAGAAGAATTTGACAAAGAAAAATAAATAAGCACATAGTGCATTAAAAAAATGGAGGGTTTTTTATGAAGTTAAAAAGATTTTTATCAATCATTATGGCTTTGAGTATGACAACAGCAGTATTTACCCCTGTATATGCAAGTGAAGAAAAAGAAAAGCTTACTCTCTGGGATTTCCATACAGGACCTGAGGCAGAAGTTGTCCAGGAAATGGTTGATGAATATAATCAGTCACAGGATAAAGTGGAAATTGAATATTCAAGTGTTAATCAGACAGATTATACCACAACACTTGTGACAACCGCATATGCAAATGGTGAATGCCCTGATATTCTCTGGGTAGAATCGGCAACTTACAAAAAATTCACAGAAGCAGGAATGTTGGCAGACCTTTCTTCCTACTATACGGATGATCTGAAAAAAGATATTCTTCCATCATACCTTGAAGCGGCAACCGGAGACGATGGAAAAATCTATACATTGCCATTTGAGAGTGAGACTCTTGGACTGTTTTATGATGCGGATGTACTTAAAGAAGAAGGCATTGAACCACCGACAACGTGGGAGGAGCTGAAGAGTGCAGCTGAAAAACTCACAACAGATGACAGATATGGAATCGTTCTTCCTGTAGAAAAAACAGCATATACACTGTATAACTGGTGGCCATTTATGTGGATGGATGATGCAGATATTTATGATGCTGATGGTAATGTAACAATTGGCAGCGACAATATGGCAGATGCCCTTGATTTTTGGGGATCATTTTATCAGAATGGATACTGCCCATCATCATTACAGAGCGGCCCATGGAGTATTGATAATATTGCAAATGGCGTAGCTGCTATGCAGATTGGCGGAACCTATATGATAAATGCAGCAGAAGAATACAACAAAGATGGACATAATATTGGAGCTGTACCGCTTCCGTCACCAGATGGAAAAGATTCTGTAACTGTCGCAGGAGGACAGATGCTGGGAGTTTCCAGTCAGTGCAAAGATGTTGATGCAGCAGCTGATTTTATTTTCTGGTGTTTCGGAAGCGATGATACAACTAATGTCGTAAAATGGTGTACAGAAGCCAAATTTGCATATCCGGTACGTCAGTCCGTAATCGATGAAAATAAAGACCTTTTCCAGGAAGGAATAAGGGCAACCTTTACAGAATTTAATGATACAGCAAGACCTGAACCACAGTGTTCAGCTGAAGTATCAGACATTATGGGAGATACACTGCAGGCTGTAATGTTTGGAGGAAGCTCAGGTGCAGAAGCAGCACAGGATGCACAGGAAAAGATTGAAGCATTAAAATAAAACACAAAAGAGGTAGAATTATGAAGCAGAAAGGAAAAATGTCCGGTAAAAAAATGAAGCAGATGCTTGTAACATATACATTTGTTCTTCCTGATTTTATTGGTCTTCTGGTTTTTATTATCATACCAATCATATATTCGTTTTATATGAGTTTATATAACTGGAATTTTGCGAATATAAAAGAATTTATTGGATTACAGAATTATGTAACAATGTTTAGTGATTCTGAATGGTGGCAGTCTCTGGGAAGAACCTTCAAGTTGACTTTAATGTATGTTCCGGCATTGTTTATCTTGTCCATTCTGTTTGCGGTTCTGATCAACTATGTCAAGAACGAAAAAGCGGCTGGATTTGTAAAAACAGCTTTTCTGCTTCCATATTCTATCACATCTGTAATTGCAAGCTGTCTGTGGATGTTCCTGTATATGGATAGAAGCGGATTTATCAATGTATTTTTGAAGGCAGTTGGACTGAAGGGAGAAAAGTTTCTGGGGTCCACCTCTCAGGCAATGGTTTGTATTGCGGTTGTTTTGATATGGATCAATCTGGGGTACAATATTATTCTTTTTCTCTCAGCAATAAAAGACATACCTTATAGTTATTATGAAGCGGCAAAACTGGATGGAGCCAATTCCTGGCAGGTTTTCTGGAAGATAACATTTCCATTATTGAAACCTACAAGTGTTTTTGTACTGATCACATCGGTGATCGCATCCTTCCAGTGTCTGGATCTTATCATGGTAATGACTGGAGGCGGGCCGTCAAAATCTACAGAAGTTGCCAGTCTGTATATCTACAAACAGTCATTTGACATGATGAAGGCAGGATATGGTGCAGGATTGTCAGTTGTAATGTTTTTGATTTTGACAGTATTGGCAGTGATTATGTTAAAAATAAATGGAAAGGAGGACTGATGATATGGTCAAAAAAACGAATAAAATACTGGCAGCGATTCTTATCGTGTTGGGAATTATAATGCTGTTTCCTATTTATATTTTATTTATGGTCAGCTTTAGAAATGAAAAAACTGTTTTTGTAGGATCACTGATTACATCATCTCCTTCTTTTGACAGTATAAAATCAGCGATAACACCGGATTTTCTTGTTGCAATCGGTAATTCATTTTTTATTGCAGTAGCTGTCACCCTTATTGCTTTGATACTTCATTCTATGTGTGGATACGCATTTGCAAGAATGAATTTTCCAGGGAAAAAGCCAATGTTTACAGTTGTCATCAGTACTCTGATGATTCCTGTATCGTCAATTCTTGTACCTTTGTTTATGATATGTAAGCAGTTGGGAATTACAAACAGTTATGCGGGAATTTTGTTACCGGCACTATTTAATGCATATGGAATCTTTTTGTTCAGACAGTTTTATATGAGTTTTCCTGTAGATCTAGAAGAGGCTGCAAAACTGGATGGCTGTTCTACCTACAGAATGTTTTTTACAATTATTTTTCCACTTTCACGACCAATCATTATTCCACTTTGTATTGCCTTTTTCCTGGGCAATTGGAACAATTATCTCTGGCCGTTGATCGTAAATAAGAAACCGGAATATCGAACAATTATGGTGTATCTCGCAAATATGGTTGGAGGCTATAACACGAAGTGGAATGTGGTTATTGCAAGTGCAATGCTGGCCTGCTTGCCGGTATTTCTGATATCGCTTTTCCTGCAAAGCCATCTGCAGAACAGCATAAAAATGTCAGGCATCAAATAGGAGGGAAAGCTTGTGGAAATCAGAGAAAGTTATGAAACCAGAAGACGCGAAGAAGAATACAGGGCAGCTCTGGAAAAATCAGTACATTATTTTAGTGGGAACAGCTATATTACAGAACTCAGAAAAATGGGTTATGATCAGGCAAAACTGCAGGTAGAATATGAAACAGAAGAATCTGGAAAGCAGATAATCTGCAGTGCGGCAGCAGAAACAAAAACATTTTTTGACACAAAGGCTACAGAAAAATTTAGCGCAAAAAATAGTCTTTTAAAATGCGAAAATGTAAATATTTATGGTGACATCAGGCAAATTTACAGCTTTGAAAATGATGGTAAAAAGACAGTCTACGGATTGACAGAATCAGATGGGATACGGAACTATATCACCATTCCCTATGTTTCAGGAGAAGAGGGGAAAGTGTATGAAGACATTTCCTCTCACAGAATCTGGAAGCGTGAATTTAGTGCAAAAACAACAGATCTGGACTGTGCGCTGAGATTTCGTATCGCACCGGATATCTGGCCGAATATAAAAATCAAAGAAGCAGATCTGTCACCTGAGGATATTTTTGCACATGCTTATGAAGCTATTTTTGATATAGAAACAAAAGGTAAAAAACAAGTGGAAATTCAGCTTCCTTATCAGACATTTTACTGGAATTCTGATACGAAAATGCTTATATGCGGAAAGTACCAGATTGAAATAAAGTGCGATGAAAAGCTGTCCTTTGTAGCAGTATTTGACCAGTATGTAACAGAAATTATCGCAGGTGATAAGGTCCTGGTACTGCTGAATAATCTGACCAATGAAGCAAAAGAAATCAGTGTTATTGATATCAGTGGAAATCTTGGAAAAATCCGAGTTGGAGAAAATAATGTTCCACATATTCATGTGGTGACAGAGAAAGAAACAGAGACTGAGATTACTGTATACGGACTGAGAGGTCTGGCATACAGTAAAGAAGCAACAGAAGCATTGAGAAGAAAAAAGAGCGAAGACAGACTTATCTTTGCAAATGACAAGTTTAAAGTTTATGATAATCATGTTGAAGATATCTGTTATGGGAAACCAGATGCGTATGTCATAAACTCAGAAGAAATTGTGTCAGCAGACAGGGTCCTTGAAGAATTTCAATGGAGAAAAACAGAATGGGGCGACATGACAAGAAAGTCATGGAGAACAGACAAGTGGACAGCAGATAGGAATCTGAAAAAATATCCTATACTGAAATCCAGTTCTGATATTCTTTGCGCAACATGGAATCTGGCGATGACAGTCTTTGACCGTTGTACCGATGGCGGATATGCACTTCCCGGACAGGAACATATGTGGCAGGCAGGACTCTTTCAGTGCAAAGGGGAGGGTTTTGGAGTCTGGCTGAGGGATTCTGTGCATATAGCGATGCGTGGCGGCAGTCTGATCGATCCGGAAACAGCGGGACGTTCCCTTTTGTATGCTATAAAAAAAGGATTTGACAATGGAAGCGACGGACCGGCAATGGGGGCTGTCGGATTGTGGGATTATTATCTGGCTACTGGTGACAGAAGCTTACTTGAAGATGGATATGACGTACTAAGAGAAACAATGACAGAGATTGAAAACAGATATAATGAGGAAAAAGGTCTTGTACGTGCAGAACAGTCTACTTCTAATGATGCGTTTCCAGAACCGGAAAATGCCGGTTATTCCCTGGGCAGTGAATGCTATTACATGAAGGCATATGATTCCATGGCAAAAATAGAAAAGCTTTTGCATGGAGAGAATGAATATTCTGAAAAATGGAGTAAGGTTTCCGAGCAATTGCGTGAGAAAATTCGCGAGGAATATTGGAATGATGAGGCTGGATACTTTACCAGCGGACCCAAAGGCAGTGAAGCATATGAAAAGCAGATCTGGGAGAGCTCCGGTGAGGAAGCTGCTCTGTGGGAGAAGTTCCAAATTGCAACACCAAAACAGCGAAAAGAAATCCTGAACAGAGGAATACATACTGCAATGACACCATATGGAATCCGCTTGTTCCCTCACAGGAAAGAGCGTAACCATTATGTGGGACCGGTATGGCCGGTATGGGAATCCGGATTTGCTTCCGCGGCAGCTGAAGCACAGAACAGAGAACTTTTGCTTACAATGCTTGCGCAACAGATGAGAACGGCAGTTCTCCATAAAAACTTTTATGAAGTTCTTGAAACTGATACAGGGAAATCCTGGAGATGGCCGGGACAGCTCTGGCATGCCTGCGGATTTGCCGCACAGGTTTTATATGGCATTTTGGGAATCAGCTATGATGAACAGGGTCTGAGATTTCAGCCATGTGTTCCAGATGCCTTTAAAGGACTTGAAATAGAAAATCTGAATTACCAGTCAGCAAAACTAACTGTCAAAACAAGTGGCGTAGGAACTGTGGAATATGTTACACTTGATGGTGAAAAAGTTGATTTTATACCATATGGTCTGACTGGAAATCATATAGTCCATATAAAGCTAAAAGATTAACATGAACAGAGAGTGAATGCATATGAAAGCAAAGATTACAGATGTGGCTCAAAGAGCCAACGTTTCCATATCTACAGTATCGCATGTGTTGAATCACACACGTTTTGTATCCGAAGAGACCAGAAAAAAAGTCATGGATGCAGTAGAAGAATTGGGATATTCACCGGATGCATCTGGCAGAACTTTTCGCACCGGCAAAAAAATGATGGTAGGAGTTGTTGTACCAGATATTACAAACTCCGTTTATGCTGCACTTATTGAAGATGTAGATGATGTGATATCAAAACAGGGATATAATTTGGTTATTTCCAATACAAGAGATAATCTTAGAATGGAAAAACAGGCGTTAAGAAGTTTGGCATCAGGTGTTGTAGACGGAATTGTGATTGCCTCTACGGCAGAAGATTTTCAAACAATAAAGAGCCAAATGCCAGATAAGTTTCCACTGGTATTCATGGATCGAGTGTTGTCAGATCAAAATTATGACAGTGTTATTTTTGATTGTCGAGAGGCAACTGCCAAAATGTTGGACGAAATGATTGGAAATGGATTTAGAAAGATTGGTTTTCTGGTCGGTTTGCCACAGATTAGCCCAACACATGAAAGGGTAAGTATCTATCGGGAGATTTTAAATAAGCATGGCATACCGGAAGAAGAACAATACGTTCGGTACATCAATCGTAAAAATAATACGTATGATGTAGCCAGTGAGTTGATTGAAAAAGGATGTACAGCGCTTATAGCGACAAACACAGCAATGACTCACAGTGTGCTGAATTGTGTGGAAGACAGAGGGTTAAAACTCGGAGAAGAGATAGTTATAGGTGGCTTTGTAGATTCTGATATTGCAAACCGCTTTATGCATAAGATTCCGGTGGTCTATGAACCAATGGAAGAAATGGGAAAACTTGCCGGAGAGATGATAATAGAAAAAATAGAAGATAAAAACAAAAAATTTCCTGTAAAAGCGTTGATATGTGAATATGACTCTAATGACTTTTACAGAAAGCAAGCAGCGAAATACAAAGGAAACACAGACACCACACAGACGAAGAGTACACTGTAATGAAAGTTGACATTATGTCACCTTTCAGACAAAAGAGAGGTATTTTATGTTAGAAAATAAATTGTTTAAATTTGAAGAGGGTGTTGTATCAAGATGGGCAAGCTATGAAAATCCAGATGGTGCAAAAGGTGCTGGTGGAACAGTGAGAAATGGCAGAAAAGGAGCTCCTTGGTTTACACTGAATCCAGGAGAGAGCCGGGTTTTAGCTCATGCTGAAAATACAAGTGGTATTATCC
>UMDT01035984.1_pt1 | contig 12106 bp, 11 predicted proteins | sample 1964561 | NCBI WGS metagenome assembly UMDT01 (sample SAMEA4836001, study PRJEB28245) | human gut metagenome | biome: gut microbiome; material: fecal sample | place: Denmark | collected 2008
TTTTTCTATTATAATATATTTATTGTATCAGAACAAGTGTTTTGTGGTTTTTTATGAATTTGAGCAGATATGCTCGAATGTGCAATTCATCCCATCACCTATAGATGTGAGGGAATTCTTGCTACGGTTGTTAAACTCTAACTTTCATAAAGTGTAACATATTGTTATTGAATTCGTCTATCAAAATTTCTTTACATTCCATAATGTTTCTATTAATACAAAATCCAGAAGTGAATTCTTCTTATTATTTTACATACTTTACATTCCACAATGTTTCTATTAATACGAAGAATCCGGATGTAAGTGGTGTAGACTTTCAGAACTTTACATTCCACGATGTTTCTATTAATACTCTTTCTTCCACTCATAGCAAATCCAGGGTGGTTCCTTTACATTCCACGATGTTTCTATTAATACAAAAGACCGGTTCTGCGACAATCACTGCTACATATCTCTTTACATTCCACGATGTTTCTATTAATACTTCCAGGCAATACCAAGAAGCCCAGTATCTCCTTGACTTTACATTCCACGATGTTTCTATTAATACAGGTGTGACATCCCGGACAGCTTTTTTAAAGCATCCTTTACATTCCACGATGTTTCTATTAATACGGATGTGATCTTGTCTGCTGTTGTGCGTCTCCTGTTCTTTACATTCCACGATGTTTCTATTAATACTCCGACAAATTTCGTTTTTTTATCATCCGGATATCCCTTTACATTCCACGATGTTTCTATTAATACCGGCAGGGCGAAGTTTTATCCGGCAAAGTTCCTCTCTTTACATTCCACGATGTTTCTATTAATACCTAGCAGATCTTCCTGTTTTCTCCGGGGATTATGCTCTTTACATTCCACGATGTTTCTATTAATACCGAAGCTGTCTAAGGAATATGAGTTTCCAGAACTTACCTTTACATTCCACGATGTTTCTATTAATACGCGAGAAACAGGTCATTATGACGGGCGAGCTGTTCTTTACATTCCACGATGTTTCTATTAATACTTGAGGACTGCACAATAGCGTGCCAGTTGCTTACACTTTACATTCCACGATGTTTCTATTAATACGTTTTACTTAGGTTGCAAGTCATACCTGTTTTACACTTTACATTCCACGATGTTTCTATTAATACAGAATACCAAAACCAGGTACAGAGGATATAGAATTGTCTTTACATTCCACGATGTTTCTATTAATACGAAATATTCTTTATACGGTTCACTTCTGCGATTGTCTTTACATTCCACGATGTTTCTATTAATACCATAGCCACTTTAGAAAATCTATCCTTTGCTATACTCTTTACATTCCACGATGTTTCTATTAATACTCTGTCTGGAAATAGTCTTGTAGATTCAGCGGACTCCTTTACATTACACGATGTTTCTATTAATACATTACGCCGATGTCCGGCAGTTCTGCAGCTGCTGCATACTTTACATTCCACGATGTTTCTATTAATACGTACAGATATCCGATGATTTCTACACCTGTAGGTACCTTTACATTCCACGATGTTTCTATTAATACGACGGACTCATTTATTGAGTCCTTGAAGTTACTTGCTTTACATTCCACGATGTTTCTATTAATACTGCTAATTGCTGTTTGTATGCTTGCCGGGAAATATGCTTTACATTCCACGATGTTTCTATTAATACTGCAAGCTTGCTGATTATCGAAGGCAGTAAACATGCTTTACATTCCACGATGTTTCTATTAATACTGGACGGAAATATTATACACGACTTGAATATCACCTTTACATTCCACGATGTTTCTATTAATACGAAAATTGCGCAAATGCCTGTAAATACAGTGTTTTCTTTACATTCCACGATGTTTCTATTAATACCATTGCCAACGCCATTGTTCGCATTCAGAATCCAGCTTTACATTCCACGATGTTTCTATTAATACCGGTTTTGGCGAGAAACGCTGTCAGAGATTTAGAAACTTTACATTCCACGATGTTTCTATTAATACCCGACAGAAGGGTTTGTTTTTGAATTTATTCCAAACTTTACATTCCACGATGTTTCTATTAATACGAACGCCATGACTTCTGCCGGCTTGTCTGAAACCACTTTACATTCCACGATGTTTCTATTAATACGGGGTGAGAATCTGGAAGAATGATATTGTTGAGGCACTTTACATTCCACGATGTTTCTATTAATACAGCAGTTGAGGTCCATCTCTGGACAGAAGCTACAGCCTTTACATTCCACGATGTTTCTATTAATACGGTGTTTACGGGCGAAACGGAAACGCTCAAGGACCTCTTTACATTCCACGATGTTTCTATTAATACCCGTCGTCTATTCATCCTTACAATACGGATATAATCTTACCACTTTCTGTCAATCTTGTCACTTCATTATTTTTATACTTATTTTTATCTTTCTGGACAGCTCTCATTTTTGAAATTTTCCTGATATCTCAAGCATTGTCGACCTCCTGAAGTTTTTACTCTATCTGACGTCGACAATCATAATATGAAACTCGTTAAATCATCCTTCCTACCCCAAAATTCTTTATCCAACCATTTTTCCTGCCGAGATTTAAAAATAATTACAGAATCTAATTCTTTATCAATATACTCTTTTAATTCTTTTTGCAGCTGTGCCAGCTGTCCTTTTGACAATTCACCTTCAAATACAGAATTTTGGATGTGCGTCAGATATTTTTTACATATTTTAAAAATTCTTGACCAGCGTCTTGCACCGTTTTCTGCCTGACTTACATCATAAACTAATACTATATACATAACTCACCACCATATTCTGAATCCCTCATATTCTTTTTCGCCAATCAGATGTTTTATCAGTTTATATGATTCCAATCTTAATAAATACTGATAAGATACCTGTCTGCCTAAGTCTTTATGCATCACTGATTGTTTCAACCTTTTTTCGAGTTCTGAGACAATCAGTTTAGACGCATCTTTTTTCAAATGTAAAAAATTTAATTCCTTCGTAAAGCTATCTTCCGTAATCTGCTTTCGATTTAACAGTGAAAAAATCAATCTGTCTCCGATCAGTGGTTTAAACACTTCTGCAATGTCCAAGCTCAAAGAAAATCGTCTTACCCCAGGCTCATGTAAATAACTGATTGTCGGATTTAACTGCGTATGATAAATTTCACTAAGCACTTTTGTATAAATCAATGTATTCACAAATGAAATCAACGAATTAATCATATTATCTGGTGGATGCATAACTCTTTTTTCAAATTTTATTTCCTGATTTACGATTACATTCCACGCTGCATAATACCTTCTTCGGATATTTCCTTCAAACCCCATTAATTCTTCTATTGTTTTTGTTTTTCCAATCTGCTTCCGCAATGAATCCACATCTCTAAGATATTCTGCTACATCCTTTCCTCTTCCATTATAATATCTCAAATTCCTGTAAATATTATCTACCGCAGCTTCTATAAATTTTTTTGCAAGTATCATTCTTTTCTCATAGTCCGTATAGTTTTCCACCTGTTTTACCAATAGCTGTCCTGCCAACAGGCTTTCTCTCGGATAATAACTTCCAGTATAAAAATTATAGTAATTAAAGAAATGAACTGGTATCCCATACTGAGAAATGTAATTGATAAATGCTGTATTAAAAGACATTTCTGACATCACATAAATATCTGATATTCGCTCTATTGGAATATCTCACTTTTCACCTTCATAGGTTGTAAATTGCAATGTATTATCTTTACGTTTCAAATCCCCATTATTATAAACATAAAAGCTTTGCTTCATAACCTTCTCCTAATTATAAATTGAATGTTTATATAAAACACAAATCATAATAAGCACATTTTTTACATAATTTAGAGTTTACAATCATCGGTGGCGTATCCATGCACTCTATCTCTGTAATTTCACCAATAATCTTCTCCAGCGTTTTTATATCATTTTCTGATAGCTCAACTATCACCGACTTTTTTAACAGCGGATAGTCAACCTTTCCTTTAATCCCTTTGACTCCACGTTTCCATAAATAATATAGATAGTACTTAACCTGCCATATTCCAGCGTCCTCTACTGCTTTGCTTTTCTTCACTTCATGCAATTCTTTATGTTCACTTATAAAATCAATGTTAATAATGTTATCAATATTTATATGCTTCTCATTTTTACTGTAACTGCTTTCATCAAGTATTTTTCCTAATATGACATCCTCATTTTCTGCTTCCATTCGGATTTCATGACAAAAATACCAGAGTTTTCGTCTGCATACAAAATAATAATAAATCATCACTCCTGTTATCCGATTTTCCATATCCACGCTCCATATTTACACAAATATTCCATCCAATTCTAATTGTTCATCAAACAATATTCCACGTCCTTTCCCGCTTTCAATGTCAAATTCATAATTATACTGTGCTCTGTGAATATCTGTAATTTTTCTGTTTTCGCTTAACCCAATTGTAGTTCTGTCCACTTCTGCCGGAAATTTTTGATAGAGATTTAAACTTAATGTAAGATTTTCCAATTTTGATTTTATCAGGCTTCTGGCTTCCCTGCTCATATTAGGTTTCTTCAAAAACTCTACTCCGTATTCGAATAAATTCTGGTTTTCAACATAAACATTTTCCGGAACAATAGTTACACTTCTGATATCCCGAACTTCAGCCTCATCAGCAGAATACTCCGTTGGATGAATTTCAGAGAATAATTTTAAATCTTTTTGAATGTTTTCAAAGTATATGGTTTCTTTCACACCATCTACACTATAAACCTCATTCATGTATGCAGTTTTTTTATCTTCAGAAAATAATATGTGTTCGTATTTGCTCAGTAATTCCAAAGACCTGTCATATAATTTGTCTTCATAAACACTCCGTCTTTTTCCTTCACTGACTCCATTTCTATTATCAAATACAACAATGTTCGCCTCATTCGGACAATAACGACCTTTACGATTACATCTTCCCATTCTCTGTAAAAGACTATCTGCCGTACACATTTCTGTATACAAAATATCAAAATCTATATCTAAACTAGCCTCAACTATTTGAGTTGTAATCCATATTCCAGATTCACCTGACTCCGAAAATCCCATAATTTTCCTTTCCAGAAATGCTCTGTCTCTTCTAATATATTTTGAATGTAAAAGCCATACATTTTCTCCCTCTAATTTCTTATAAAGCTTCTGAGCTTTAGAAACAGTATTACAGATAACTAACACTTTTCTATTTTTTCCTCGCAGCCTGATTTCATCTAAATTCATTTCCGAATGTCTGATTTCAACTTTATGTCTTGGATATTTCTCCACCTGATATTCTTTTCCGGTGAAATCTTTGAATATGTATTGTTTTCCCTCAACCAAACCATATTGTTCCATAAAATATTTAAGTACAGGTGGAAAAGTTGCTGTAATAATTGCAAATTTGCCACCCATTTCCTGTATCATTTTTAATCCATATATAATAGTTGCAATTACACGTGGTTCATATGCCTGAATCTCATCCAGAACCAACTTTGAATATTTCAATGTAGCTGCAAATATCTCTGTTCCTAATGCTCTGTATACAAATCTAAACAGTTGGTCAACTGTACAGACAGTCAATGGTTGTGACAACATTTTTGACCTTTCATATTTCTCTCCAATATCTTCATTACCATTATACTCTCTTAAATACACCGCCATAGCATCAGAATGTAACAATGCAACGTCTTTATATTCATAATTTTCCTTTATACGTAAATATATCGCATTAGAAGATACCTTCAACGGTAATGTATAAAAACTTTTTTCACCATTCATCCATAATAGCGATGCTTCTGTTTTTCCAGATCCTGTAGGTGCTATAACAATCAGATTTTTATCTCTATTCATCTTCATAAATTTTTGCGCCGGCCTTAATTCTTTTCCGTTTAGAAATTTTTCTATATTCTTTACCAATTTTTTTTCATGAAGATCAATGGCGCTTTCTGCATTTTCATATCCTGCACTGACTGTATAATCAAATTTATTAAGCAAGCCTTTTATCAATAAATATTCTTTCCAGGCATTTGAATCTGGTATATATTTTCCAGTATATACATTGTTACGAAACAGTAAATCATCTAAATTACTGCAATTTAATTTTCTGATTTTTCTATTCAGATATTCTTCAATCTGTTTCATATAATACTTTTCAGCATATTTTCTAATTGCCGGACTGTTATAACGATCCTCCCTGTCATGATGATAATAAACCGCTGTAATAAATGGTCCAAAATCTTTATCCGAAAACAATTCCGACAAATCATCAAATTCATCTAAAGAAATAGTAACAGCACTTAAAAAGCCATGTGGAATCTGCGAAGTTTTTCTTACATCTATATGAAATTTTTCAGCTAATTTCGGACATATCATTGCCTGAAAAACAAGATTAACCTTTCCCAGATCATGAATCCTGCATGCCTCAACCACCAGTTTTTTTTCTTTTTCAGTAAAATATTCCCCATATTCTAAAAAAAACATCTCAGCACATGTTACTATGTCCTTATGATGTTCTTTCAATGTTTTCTGCTTTTCTTCAGTTTTTTCGGCTATATCGGTAATACTACTATTCAATATCTCAACATCTGTTTCGGTAAGATTCTCTTTCAAACATTTCTCAATATTCTTCATATTTTTCTTTATTTCATTGATCCGCTCCGAAGTGAATTGTACTTTTTTTGACTTTGCATAGTACTCCATACATATAATCCTTTCTGAAGCAAGACAGCCTCCATAGCTGCCTTGCTCTATATATTTATACAACAGGTTATTAACAGAAAACTATAGCAGCATCCTCTTCAATATTATCTACATACGCACCTTTTCTTAACGTCATTCCCTGCGGACAATAATATGCTTTGATTCTTCCATTTTTCTTTTTCCATCGCCGTAATCCCTGCTTTGTAATTTCATATTCTTTTGTAAGATTATAAATAGTCATTCTTGGATTTTTGATTTTTATCTTTTCTTCATCCTTTTCCCATTCATTTTCTACCGGAATATACATATCTCTTTTCAAATCCACTTCATTTTCCGGATGAATTCTTACAATATCAACTCGTTCTATGTCCAGAAGATCTTCATATCGTCCCAGTGCCAAATATTGTGGAGGATTTTTTAATGATTGATATACCGTATCAAAGTCTTCTTCATCTGGAACAATATGAATAACCATACGATTTTCGCATATAAGTTCTACATTTGCAATTCCACGAAAAATACCATATTTTTCATCATCTTCAATGCAAATCTGATGCCTTCCTTCCTCAAATTTAGCTCCCGATGAAAAAGAATATCGCGTATATAATTCTGACACTGTACCACAATTTGTTCCTTGAATGCAAAGCTTCATTGGATGAAATTCCGTATAACCACATGCAGCATGAATCATTCCCAGTACAGTGGAATAAGGAGGTAATGGAAATGTTTCTTTAATAATAAAACTGCTAGGTTTTCTATAATTGACCAGATTTTGAAAACACTGTAATCTAATTGCTTTCTCCATAATATAGATTCACTTCCTCTTTCAAATGCTTAAATACTGTTCCAACAGATTCTGCTTTTAACTCTTCTCTGACAATCTTTTCGTTATCAAAAATACCTGACGTAATTCCGGTAAAAGTATATCCGGCAAGTTCATTATCTTTAATCAATTCCTGTAACGTTTCTACATTTATTTTATTATCATCAACCTTTACCCTGTTTTCAAAAAACGGATTTTTTCTGCTATATCTTCCTCCAATAACAAATAACGGACTCAAATTTTCACGTCTTCCTTTGATATCTCTATATAGATATTGCATAGTATCCAACAGGATCTTCACACGTTCTGCCTTTTCTTCTTTATCAATATCAATCTCTCCATCTATACCTACTCTGTCCAAATCAATTGACATAGTATATGCGTAATAAGAACGATGAACCTCACTTTGCGCAATTCCATTTTCCAGATTTCCTCTTACAGCCAGTCCCATATTAGTAAGAAATTCCAGATTTCCCTGAAATGGTTCCAAAGCAATAGCATTGCTAAGTCTGGCAACTGCAGATCTCGTAGCAGCACCTCCCTTTTGCTCATCACCTTTCGCTGTTGTTTTCATGTATCCAAACAAATCAATTTCGGGGTAATCTTTAATAGTTGCAGATGGTGCAAACTGTACAACTCCGCTTTTTCCATCCACCGGAGTTGTATCCCAATTAGACTGCTGCACAATATTATATCTCATAGCCTGTCTGGAAATATAAGAATACTGCTCATGATTTCCCCTCGTCATTTTTTTGAGAGAAGAAATGTTTCCAATCCCTTCCCCATAATTTGCACTTTCTGCCAGAAAAATCATCGTAATAGTTAAGCCTTCTCTTTTCATAATCATTTTTCCTCCTTTTTCTCATAGCATCCTTCCAATCCCATTACAAATGCATATCCATATCTTGTAAATTTTTCCGAATTTCCCAGCATTTGTACAAGACCTGTTGGAATTAACAACTCCTGACCATTTTCGCTTTTACGTGATCCGTACGCACTATACAGTCGCAATACAATATCCATAAATTTCTCTACATTTCTTACAGACAGAGCATTCAACAACTGATATTCCATTCCCCGCAGGCATTCGCCGGAAGACTCACCCTTAGCAGACATGATTGCTCTTCTTAAATCTGCTCCACTTTTTTTCATACTTGTGTACATAGCAATCTCCTTTCTCTTCTCTTCTTCTGTATAATATACAATTTCTGACCGCAGCTGAATTTCATATATACAGTTAACATAAAAATTTAATGAGCCTGTTTCAACAGCCGCTTTCAATACCTTATCCAGCAATTGATATTGATTACGATATTGCAGCAGATTAATAACCACTATTTCATGTATATTGACAAATTCATTCTTAATTTTTATATAAGGATATTTCCCCAACAATTGCAATGCATTTGAAGTACCAGGCATACTTATAATGTCCAGCATACTTTTATGAACAATACCAAGCAGATACCTGTCTTCTGCCCTTATTCCACGCAAAATCACCTGAATATTAGAAATCTCTTTCGTTTTTTCTTTCAGCAATATATTAATTGTTCGGGCAAACCACTGCGAATATTTTTCATCCTCCTTTTTTTCTCCCTCTATACTGTCAGTTCCGTTTTTCGAATTAACATCCAATAATGCATGAATATCATTATTAATATTCATAAAGACAAATTTATTTACAAACAGCCTAAATCCCAACGGACTCAGAGCATAAACAAACGTACATCCCGGACAAAGAAATGCATCTACTTTGCAATCCCAGAAAGCAGAACGTTTTCTTGTAAAATCATCCCCCACTTCATTCATAAATGCAATTGAATTCTTCTCTTTAGGTCCTATCGTTGCTCCACAGTCAATGCATAAATCTTTTGCTTTTACATGATCTGTCTTCAGATATTTCCTAAACGGCTCGGAAAAATCTTTTTCAAATAATTCCCGCATATCTTTTTTTGCATTTGCCCGCAGTAAAAAACACTTTCCGCTCCAAAAACGATTAATATATGTATATATCACACTTTTCATAATAAATGTTTCCCTGCACTTTGGTTGCTGAAGAAATTTTTCCAAATCAATTAATCGTTTTTCCAAATCTGTCACGTCTAACTTGTCATTGAGTTTATCCTTTTTTAGAATTTGGTATACTTCCTGCATTTCTATATCATGTTTTATATTTTCAAATCCAGCCTGATAACTATTAGAAAGCAGTTTGTCATTAATAAATTTCAGATCTTCCTTTTCTTCCTTTCCTGGATTCCATTTTCCAATCTGAATTTTATCTATACACTTACTAATTCTGTCAAGGACTCCCTGATAAACTGTAAATGGTCCAAAATACTGTACACAGGCTTTAAAGTACATGTCTGTCCAGTCAGCATTCAATGCGAAATCCATATCAATCCATAATCCTTGTCCGTCTTGCGTAATGCCAAAGTCTGAATCTTCTTTTGCATCTGCTGCTTCTAACATATATCTGAAACCTACGATTCCTGCATTCTTCAGGAAATCCCCCAATGTAATTACATATTTATCCAAGAAATCACCGCCTCCTACTAAAATATGATTTCAAATTTTCCGTGTCCTGCAGAACGTCTGGTTCCAATTCCAGCTGCATACAATATTTCCAACAGTCTGAGATTTCCTGTTATTTTATAGATACCAATATTTCCATCTACAAATTGCCCCATAATTCTTGTAACTACCTTTTTTCCTTTTAAAGGTACAATAGAAAAATCACTTGTATCGCACTCTATGTTTATCCTCTGTAAAAAGATTTTCAGATTCTCCTTTACAATATCCGAAAATTCCGGCTCATCAAAGGTATAATAAACATCAGTATTATCATCACTATTATGTTTTCTCGCTATTAATGAACTCTGCATTTTTACAATCAATTCCGTTTCTTTAATTGTCTGAAGTTTCCTTGTTTTCACCGACAACAGTTTCATGGAATTTCTGTTCATATGGAATATTTTATGCTTCATAAGACTAAATGCATTAAAAAATATCAGTAATTCTCCCATATCAAAATCAGAAAAAGTTAACATAAATTTATTTGCTCCAAGTTTAATTGTGTCTGAAGTAAATTGGGCATGAGGCAAATAGCATGTCCAGCAATAAGTCTTTATCACAGACTCCCGCTTGTTGTATAACCTGTCAAATAAATCCGGCGAAAAATTTTCAATTGCTGCTTTCATAAAGCTTAATATCACTTTATCATAATCTATTGGCAATTCCGCATTTTCCAATTCAAATTCCAGTTTAAGTTCTGTCATCTCAGTTCCTCCTCTCTTCGTCCTTTCTTTTTTTATTGTATCACTATACTTTTATATTTTCAATACTATTTCAATGGATTTATTTTTTATATTTTGACTTTATCAAATTTTTACATTATAATATCAATACACCATTTTGGAATGTAAATTTGAAATAGTACTGAAACAGTATTTAATAATAGTACCATATTGGAGCAAAATAGAGATTGCCAGCAATTTAACCACTGACAATCTCTATTTTTTATTTTATCAATCAGATCACTCTGAAATCTCAACAATTATTCATATGACAGAATGTCACTCTTTAGTAGTTTAACAAGAGAAATCTTTCATCCAATCGGCTCGAAGTCTACAGCTCCATGTTTACACAGTGGGCAGATATAATCTTCCGGAAGTTCATCACCTTCGTAGATATATCCGCAGACTTTACATACAAATCCTTTCTTACCTTCTGTTTCAGGTTTCGGTTTTACATTTTTCTGATAATAGGTGTAGCTCATTGTCTCCTGGTCACTTACCACGCGGGCTTCTGTCACACTGCAGATGAACATTCCGTGAGTTCCCAGATCTACATACTGCTCTACTTTCAGGGACATAAATGCGTTGATATATTTGTCCAGGAATATCAGTCCGTTATCAGAACGATTCACCTTCTGTCCCGCAAATTTATCCACGCTTCTTCCACTCTGGAAACCAAACTGTTCAAACACAGAGAACGGAGCTTCTACAGAGAGACAGTTTACATTCATCACCCCTGTCTGCTTGATAACATGGTGAGAATAATTTGTCTTATTGATATTAACTGCAACGCGGAACGGAGAGTCTGTCAGCTGTGTAACTGTATTAACGATCAGTCCGTTATCCTTTTTACCGTCATTTGATGTCACTACATAGAGACCATAACCAATGCGGAATAATGCTGTCATATCATTTTTATTTGCCAGTTCATCATTCTTTGCAATATATTCCTTACAAAGCTCGGAAGCCATCGCTTCCATCTGATTTCTGTTTTCCTGATTTACTGCGGACATAATCTTCACTGTGGTGTCCAGCCAGTTGATCTTCTTACATTCAGAAAGCATATTTTTCATTACTTTTGCTGCCAGAGGTGCCCAGGAACCGTTTTCAATAAGGCCCACTGTGCGGTTCTGGAAATTATGCTCTGCCAGACGGGTAATAAAGTCATTCATAAACGGATAGATTCCTGCATTGTAGGTAGTTGTTGCCAGTACCAGCTTACTGTAACGGAATGCATCACTGAGTGCCTGAGACATATCATCTCTTGCCAGATCATAAACAA
>UMDT01028130.1_pt1 | contig 12067 bp, 5 predicted proteins | sample 1964561 | NCBI WGS metagenome assembly UMDT01 (sample SAMEA4836001, study PRJEB28245) | human gut metagenome | biome: gut microbiome; material: fecal sample | place: Denmark | collected 2008
CAGCTCCGCCAAGGAGCTGCTGGAGCAGCTGGGCTACGTGGGTTACTCCACCTACGGCTGGGGCAGCACCGGCGTGGCCGACAGCCTGCTGGGCATCCGCTGGCTGTACAGCGATGGCAGCCGCCCGGTGGCCGGGCACTGGCAGCCGGTGGACTGCGACTCTGCCTATACTTTATATAAAAATGGCGCGGCCTTCCCGCTGGCCTACCTGGCCCGTCAGGATGCCCTATCCGTGAACGTGGATGCACTAGCCGACAATACCTTTACCATGCAGAACGCCATGCTGCAAAGCCTGACAGGCTGCACGGACACCGCGCTGGTCAGCGTGGAGCCGACCTTTAGCGTGACCGACAAAGGCACCGTGCAGGTGGACTTTACCGCGCTCCTCACCGGGCCTGCCTACATGGCCATCCCCGGCACCGAGGAGCAGCTACCCATCGACGTAGTGGTGGATGGCAAACTCTACGCCCAATATTTTGAGCCGGAAAGCCTGGGCGGTGTCATCTGCCTGCCCAGCTTTACCGCCGGGCAGCACGTGACAATGGTGCTGGGCATTGCCGACGACGAAGTTTTCCATACCAACACCCAAATCTACCAGCTGGACAGCGCCGCCCTGGCCGCCGCCCGGCAGCATGTGCAGGATGTGGATGCCGACATCCGGGAGGGCGGGCGCATCGATGTGCACTGCACCGTCAGCGGTGACAACGACTTGCTGGCGCTGAGCTTTGCCTACGATGACAACTGGGTCGTCACCGTCAACGGTGAGGAGGTGCAGCCCTCGGCGCTGTTTGGCGGGTTACTCGGCGTATCGCTGCCCCAGGGCGATTGCACCGTTACCCTGCGCTACACCCACCCCGGCGTGGTGCCGGGCGCTGCAGCCAGCCTGGCCGCATTGGCCGCCGCCCTTGTCTGGTGGTTTGCAGAGCGCAGGCGCAGCCAAAATGCCTGACCCCCTTGGCAGTATTTCCCCTAGGCTGCTCTGAATAAGCAAGTATGCCCCCGCCAGGTTGAGGGACCTGGACGGGGGCATTTTATATGGATGGGAAAATGGCAAGTTTTAGCGCAGCGCGTCCTTCATGCTTTTCACATACGCGCCGAGATTTTATCGGTGGTCACACCGCCCTGCAAAGCGCGCAGGTTGGCCCCCTGGATGACCGGCCCCTCGGCGGTAGGGTCCGAGAACGGGAAGCCCAGGCTGTCAATCGGGTTTTGCCGTTTTCACATTTTATGTTCTGCACAAACACAAAGGCCCCGGGCTTTGCGTTGCCCGGGGCAATAGAGAAGATAGGATACAGCGAAGTTATTTGGCCTTGTACTCAGCAGGCAGCTGGTCGATGGTCTGCCACTTGGCCATGGCATCTTCCAGCTTCATGCCGCCCGCAACAGCGTCGCGGCGGCAGGCGTTGACGGCCTGGATCTCTTTCATCTTTTCGCCGGTCAGGCTGTAGCCCTTCATGGCGATCAGCGTTGCGGCCCAGGCGACCATCGGGATGACGCAGAACAGCACGATGACCACCACGTTCATGCCCGGGGTGTACGGATCGTACTGGGTGGGCAGGGTGTTCAGGCCGATGAAGGTAACGGCAATGCCGACGACCGTAGCGGACAGGCTGGAAACCAGCTTATCCACCAGGCTGAACAGCGTCCCCATGATGCCGGGGATGTACTTGCCGGAGCGGTAGGTCTCGTAGTCCGAGCAGTCGGCCACCATGGGGATGGGCATATCGGCGGTGGCGTAGTAGGCGCCGTAGCCGATGCCGAAGAAGAGGATGAACAGCACCGTGTACAGGTTGATGGACAGGCCGTTCTCCCCCATCAGGGACAGGTGGAACGCATCGCCGCGGCCCCACAGCGCCAGCAGCACAAGTACGCCGACATAGCAGACCAGCGCCACGCTGACATACTTGGTCAGGCTGGCTTTCTGGCCCTTTTTCTGGCTGGTACGGACCGACAGCAGGAAGAACGGCACGCTGAACACATAGCCCAGCACCATCATGGGCAGGTACAGCCCATCGTAAGCGCCCATCATGCAGCCATACAGCATGCACAGCACGGTGGTGTTGTTGGCGATGGACAGGGCCAGCTTGGTGCCGGCGCCGGCGACCATCAGGCGCTGCATGGGCTTGTTCTCTTTGATGATCTGGAGATACTCGGAGACTTTGACCTTCTCGGTCTTTTCGCCGCCGATGCCAAAGTACTTGGGCTGGTCCTTCTCCCAGATGCCGATGATGGCCAGGATGGTCAGCACGATGGACATTACGATGCCCACAGGGGCCAGGGTGCGGAAGAACCCGGCGGAGGAGTAGCCGCCCTCAAAGTTCTTGGCCAGGATGGGAGCAAAGAACTGCATGACGCCCATGCCCAGCAGAGAACCGACGGTGTTGAAGATGGTGAACAGCGGGCGCTGCTTGGGGTCGTTGGTCAGCACCGTCTGGCCGGAGCGGGTGCAGCTGGTCTGGAAGGTGTAGCCGATGACCCACACAAAGTACAGCCCTACAAAGGCGGCATAGCGTGCCCACATCATGGTATCGGGGATCATGGGGGTGATGCCGTACAGAATCAGGATACTGATTGCCATAATGGCGTTGCCGATGGCCATGAACGGGCGGAACTTGCCGAACCTGCCGTTGGTGCGGTCCATCAACGCACCGATGATGGGGTCGGTGATGGCATCGCACAGGCGCATGGCCGTGACCATGACCGAAGCAAACAGCGTACCCAGCGCCAGTACATTGCTGCCAAAGGTAGCAATGTAGGAAAGCACCAGTACATAGTATACGTTGGTGGCACCGTTGTTCAGCGGGAAAAGCACCAGCTGATAGAGTTTGGCGCGGTTGACACCCGCTGCCTTTGCATTTTCACTCATGGGCTGCTCCTTGTTGTGGGGGAGAATTTACTCAAAAGTCCCCGCCGGGGCCGGCGGGGAGCTTGCGGAATCCTGTAGGGGGGGTAGGGCAATACCGCATAATTCTAAGTGCCGATACGGCGAGCGAGGTGCGGCAGCTGCTAAGCCAAAAGCGCAGATAATACTTTGTGTATTATCGAGCATTTTGGCAACGCAGGTGCCGTGCCGCAGCCGCCGGAGCGGTGCTTAAGCCGTTAGGCGGGAATTGTGCGGTGTTGCCTTAGGCTTTCTTAGCGGCCTTCAGGGATTTTTTGAAATCTTTATAAGCCTTGTATTCTTCGGTCTTGCGGAACTTCTTGCCGCCCAGCACCCACAGCACGGTAAAGACAACGAACAGCGCCACGGAGATGCGGGCAATGTTCTTGAGCAGGCTAACCAGACCCAGCTCCTTGACCTTGATGGTGGTGTCAGCGCCGACGCCGTTCATACCGCAGGAGTTGGCGATGGCGTACAGGTTGTGGTGGCAGGCCTCGCGCATGGCGGTAACAATGACGGGGTCGTTCTTGTACTGGGGCAGGGTGTCGGTGACGAAGGACATCATGGCGTCGTAGATGGACACACCGGCCAGAACGCCGTCGGGACCGTTGACATACTGGGTCAGAACGTTATCGGTAATGACCATACCGTCGCAGCCCCACTCGTTGCGCAGGATGCCGGTGACCAGACCGTAGTTGCCGCCGGACCAGACAGCGCCCCAACGGGTGTAGGCAATCATAACGCCGTTGCCGTTGCCGACCTCGACGGGAGCCTGGAAGGCTTTCAGGTAGACTTCACGGGCAGCCTGCTCGTTCAGCCAGACGCCCAGACCGATACGGTCCTGCTCGCAGTCGTTCAGGGCAAAGTGCTTCATAACGACGTGTACGCCCTTTGCCTGAATGGCGGCGACCTCGTAGGCGCTCATCATGCCGGACAGGAAGCCGTCCTCGGAGTAGTACTCGAAGTTACGGCCGCCGTAGGGGGTGCGGTGAATGTTGTTGCCGGGGCCGTACAGGCAGGCAATGTTGGCTTGCAGGCAGTTGTTGCCGATAACCTTGCCGATCTCGGTCATGATCTCGGTGTTGAAGGTGGCAGCCATAACGTCCTCAGAGGTGAAGGCGGTGGCGGTCAGCTGGCTCTTGTCGTTGCCCAGCAGGCTGGCGGTCAGACCCTGGGGGCCGTTCTCGTCACGGGTGCCGGGGGCTTCCACGCTCTTGACAGGCATGGTCCAGTGGAAGGCGTCGCCGATCAGGGAGTTCATCTCGTCGAAGGTCATCTGATCCAGCAGCTCGTCCCACTTGGGATCGTTGTAGTCCAGACCGATCATATCGTACAGCTTGACGCCGTTCTTGGCACCCAGGGTGGGCATCTCAACGCTCTCGTAGTCGGCGGCATCGTAGCGGATGTCCTGCAGATCCTTCTTGAGCAGCTCGGTCAGGGTCAGCTTAACGGTTTCGGTGGGCAGGGTACCGTTCCAGTCAGAACGGCTCAGCCAGGTCACGGTTTCCTCCACGCCCTCGTACAGGTTGGGGTCGGCGCAGGACAGCTGGTTGGTGATTTCGGTGCCGTTTTCGCTGGTGGCATAGGTGGTGGTGTCGAGGGTGTCCTCGGTCCAGGTGTAGGTCAGGTCGGCGTTACCGTCGGCGGTCATCTTGCCGTCGGTGGACTCGACGGTGTAGCCCTTGGCAGCCAGAATGTTGTTGACGGCGTTGTGGGCATCGGTGGCGGCGGTGAAGTAGTAGTCACCGGCATCCAGGATGTAGGTACCTGCGCCGTAGGTGTCAAAGGAGGCGATGTCGCGCTTGTTGACAGTCATGGACAGGGTTTCGGAAGCGCCCGGCTCAATCATGCCGGTCTTGCCGAAACCGACCAGAGAAACGGCAGACTTCTCGACGCCGTTTTCCTTGTCGTAGTCGGTGTAGGGGCTCTGGACATAGACCTGCACGGTCTTTTTGCCCGCCATGTCACCGGTGTTGGTGACCTTGACGGTGACGGTGTAGGTGTCATCGGCGGCATTGTAGCTGACGTTCATATCGCTGATAGTAAAGTCGGTGTAGCTCATGCCGTAGCCGAAGGGGTATGCCACGATGTCGCCGTAGGCGTAGTCGCCTGCGTTGCCGTTGCCGGTAACGAAGTCCTCGTAGCGGGTTTCGTAGTATTTGTAGCCTACATAGATGCCTTCCTGGTAAATCATGTAGGACTTGGCCTTTGCGGGAACATCGCCGCCCTCGACGTAGCCTTCATAGGTGGTGGGGGTGAAGTTCCACATGGCGGGGGCGCTGAGGTTGTCGTAGCAGTAGGTGTCGACCAGGCTGCCGGAGGGGTTGACCTTGCCGGTCAGGATCTCGGCCACGGCGTTGATGCCGGAGATGCCCACGTCACCGATCCACAGCGCGGCGTCGATGTCGTACTCGTTGTTCTTGAGGAAATCGACCTGCAGGGCGTTGGCGGAGTTGATCAGCACGATGGTCTTTTTGACGGTGCCGTTCTTCTTCATCTCGGCCACGTTCTGCAGCATGGCCTTCTCGTTCTCGTCGAGGGTCAGGTAGTTGACCTCGCCGTAGGAGAGGTCAGCGCCCTCGCCGCCGACGCGGGACAGGGTCACGATGGCGGCATCGCCGTACTGGGCAACGCTGTCCTTGACCTCGTCGGTGTAGACGTCCCAAGGCACCTCGGCGGTGACCTCACTGGAGGTAGCGACGGTGCCGGCAGTCTTGCGGGAGTAATCCTTGCCGGCGCCGGTGGTGTAGAAGTCCCACAGGGTGGGGTTGACGGTGACACCGACCTTTTCGAGGGCGGTGCGCAGGGTATCGGCGGTGGAGGCATCAATGTTGCCGGAACCGGTGCCGCCGTACACGAGGTTGACGCTGCTGCTGGAGAAGGTGCTGACCTTCGCGTCGGCAGCCAGAGGCAGCGCGTTGTTGTTGTTCATCAGCAGGGCAGCGCCCTCGGCCTCGACCTGCTGGGTCAAAGCCAAACCATAGTTGACCATCTCCTCGGCGGAGTTGAAGTCACTGGTGAAGTACTGGGCGTTGGTGTCCTCGTTCTCCAGCTCCCAGAAGCTGCCGCCAAAGCGGGCAGCCATGGTATTGTCGAACTTTGCGGCCAGTACGGACAAAGGCACGGAAATGACCATAACGATCGCACAGAGGATCGTCAGGACTTTCCACAGCGTAATGTGCTTACGCTTGGTCTTTTTGTAGGCCTTTTTCAAGGTCTGCTTTTGCATTTTCAGATCATCCATTATGTTTTCTCCTTGTTTTGTTTAAACCAACCGCGGCGTGCGGTGTGTTTCCAAAATTATACCCAGTTTGCGCTGGTGGACTTTTTCTTGCCCAGCTTGTAGGCGGGGTTGGGGGTGCTTACCTTGCGGAAAGCGGCCTCGTCGATGCAATCCCCTGCCACGGCCTGGACCTTGACTTCGCCATCCAGCTTTACGCGGAAGCGGAAGATGTGCTCACCCTCTTGCTCGGCCAGCTTTTCGCCGTTGGCGTAGAGCGTGACCTGCTTCTGGTTGGAGTAGACCTTGACCTCAATCTCGTTCTGAGTGCGGTCGATGAACCGCTTGGAGCAGATATGCACAAACGGTTCATTGCTCCACCAGGCTTTGTAGATGTAGAAGCTGTCCTTGCGGGTCTTGCGGTCGAAGGTAACCAGTCCCTTATGGTTCATGCCCGATTCACCGCCCTGATCGCGGGCATCGGCGGCGAAATCGTACATATTCCACACGTGGGTGGACCACAGCCATTTATGGCGGGCGAAACATTCCAGCATGTACTCGTGGTAGATGGCCTGGTATTCCTCGGTGTGGTCACCGCGGCGGGGATGGTCGCTGTGCAGATTGGGCATACCCTCGGCGCCGTATTCACTGAAGCCCAGCGGGCGGTTGGGGTAGCAGAGGTGGAAGAAATCCATCCACAGGTCGTTCAGGAACAGCCCCGGCACATACCAGCCCAGGTACAGGTTCCAGCTGACCAGATCGGTGATGTGGGCCACCGGGTTGAAGGGGCCGCACATGGCGTAGCAGGCCAGCGTGGTCAGGCGGGTCTTGTCCATTTCATGGCAGAGGTCGTTGAGTTGGCGGTGGTTGTCCCGCATGTCGCGGTTATCCTTGGTGGAAATGGTGATCTCGTTGGAGACCCCCCAGCAGACGATGCTGGCGTGGTTGTAGTTCTGGACGATCAGCTCTTTCATCTGGCTGATGGTGTTGGCGCGGCCGTTGGGCATGTGCTCCGAGATGTAAGGGATCTCGGCCCAGACGACCATGCCTACCTCATCGCAGAGGTCATAGAAGTACTGGTCATGCTGGTAGTGGGCCAGGCGGATGGTGTTCGCGCCCAGCTCCTTGATGAGCTGCATGTCCTCGTCGTGCATCTCCCGCGTGATGGCATTGCCCAGGCCCTTGCGGTCCTGATGGCGGGAGACACCGTGCAGCGGGTACGGGCGACCATTGAGGAAGAAGCCCTGCTTGGCATCAACCGAGAAGCTGCGCACGCCGAAGCGCTGGCGGACTTCATCGACAGGCTGGCCGTCCTTCATCAGGCGGACGACGCAGGTGTACAGGTAGGGGTCGCGGATGCCGTCCCACAGGTGGGGATACTCCATCGTCAGGGTGGTGTCGCCGCCTTTGCCAGCCAGCACTTCCCTGCCCTCGGCGTCGAGGATGGAGATGGCGACCTCACCCTCACCGCTGACCCTGGTCTCAACGCGGATGTCAGCGTTGGCGCCCTGCACGGTCGGGGTGATCTGCACGCCGGGGCCGCCGAGGTGATCCAGCGCGATGTGATCCTTGCTGACCACCAGCAGGCTGACCGTGCGGTAGATGCCGCCATAGAAGGTGAAGTCGGCTTTCTGGGGGTAGACAAAGTCATTTTTGCTGTTGTCGGCGATGACGGTCAGCTCGTTCTGCTCTTTCAGCAGAGCGGTGATGTCCGCCCGGAAGGTGGAGAAGCCGCCGTCGTGGTTGGCAATCTCGGTGCCGTTCAGGCTGACCTTGGCGCTGTCGCCCACACCCTCGAACTGCAGCCAGACCTGCTGGGCAGCGGGGTCAAAAGCGGGGGCCGCGAAGCTGGTTTTATAGGTGCAGCTGCCGCGCCAGTAGTCGTTGCCGCCATCCTGACCGTCGATGTTGTTCCAGGTATGGGGCAGGTCGACCGTGACGGTTTTGCCATCCGGGCCGGTGAACTGCCAGTTTTTCATCAGCGTGGTCGTGCTTCGCATAGCGTCCCTCCGTAGTGTGTTTTCGTCTGCTATGTATTGTACAGAAGAACGCAGTTTTCTGCAATGGGTTTGCGAAAAGTGGTACTTTTAGTGGGATAATCGGTTTTTTATGACAAAAAATTAACCCCTGATTTTGTGCAACTTGTACAAAATCAGGGGTAGTTCTTGTATTTCGAGTATTTTAAGGCAATACCGCATAATTCTAAGTGCCGATACGGCGAGCGAGGTGCGGCAGCTGCTAAGCCAAAAGCGCAGATAATACTTTGTGTATTATCGAGCATTTTGGCAACGCAAGTGCCGTGCCGCAGCCGCCGGAGCGGTGCTTAAGCCGTAAGGCGGGAATTGTGCGGTGTTGCCTTAAGATTTGGGCGGCGGCAGTACGATCTTGACCGCGCTTAGTACATTCTGGTTCTCGGTGGTCATAGTGCCGTTGTATTTCTGCACGATGCGGCGCATGACTTTCAGCTCGTAGTTATGCTGGCGGGCGGCCCGGGCAGGGGCCTCGGTTACGACGGGTGAGATGATGTTGATGACCGTGAAGCCCTGCCGCTTACAGACCAGCAGGTCGATCATCCGTCGCGGCTCGTCCATCTGGCGGGCGGCAGCATCGATGGCCTGATCCAGCGCATTGGAGAAGAGGGCGTACAGGTCGCCCGGCTCCACAAAGGCCACAGCACTGCCGTCGGCCACGCAGTTCAGCGTGATGTGCCGGGCCTCGCAGTGCATGCTCTTTTCGGTCAGCACCACGTCCAGCACCTCGTTGCCGGTGTCGGCGTTGGCATCGTAGCGCTGCACGGCGCGCTCAGCCTCATTCAGGTCCTTTTCCTGGGCCGCATCGGGGTTCAGGCGGCGCAGATCAGCAATCTGTACCTTTAACTCATGGCATTTGCGGTTGATGATCTGCACGTTCTGCCGTGCGATCTGGTACTGCTGGCGCTGGCGCTCATACAGCAGGTTCAGGGTGTCCATTTCCTTCTGCATTGCCGATTTTTTGAAGAGCTCGGTCTGCAAATAAAGCAGCGTCAGGCAGTAGAGCTGGGTCAAAAATGCGGGCGCAACCAGTACCAGGCCCACACCCGTATTTTGCAGTGTGGACATCAGCGCGAAAAACTGGAAAACGAACATGCCGCCCAGCAGACCTGCGCTGAGCAGCTGCCGCGGGCCGATACGGTAGAGGCCTTCATCGGGCATCAGTCGCGCAGCGGTATACCGCACAAGAATACAGACGGCAAGGGTAAAGCCGATTTGCCCCAGCATCATGGGGATAGTGGCCAGGGCAGGCTGCTGCAGGCCGGCTTTGGCCGCGCCCCAAATCAGCAAACGCCACAATTCATAGATAGATTCCGACGTAAGCACGATCCAAACGCTGCAGTAAGCGCTGGCAGCGGCGTCCAGCGGGGTACACAATTTTGTAGAAATGCTCACCCACAAAAAGAACCCGCCATAAATCACCAGCAGCATCGGGGCCGAGGTGCGCCCGCTGTTGGCCCAGGTAATGACCTGCGCAAAGGGTACCGTGGCCACAAAATCCAAAAGAAACCGCAGGCGGTAGTTTTCCCGTCGTTTCAGCGGCAGCCAATAGGCCATCTGGGCCAGCCAGATACAAAGGGCACTGGTCAGCAGCGTTACCAGCGGGGCCACTACAACGCACCCCCGACATAAGCCGCCACGGCGGCCAAAAAGGCCACCCGCTGGCGGCGGCTGATTTCCAGCTGCTCCTTCCCGATCTGCACGAAATCATTCTGCACACCGGTCACATGGCGCAGGTTGACCAGATAGCATTGGTTACAGCGGGCAAAGTGGTAGGGGGCCAGCTCTTTCTCGGCCTTTTGCAGGCTGCCCCGCACCGACCAGGTATCGGCAGCGGTGTGGTAGTGCAGCAGGCGGTCGCGGGTCTCCAGGTACAAAATATCATCGGTATTCAGCAGCTGCACACCGCCGCCCACCTGCAGGGCAATTTGCCCACCACGGCGGCGCTGGATGCGCTGGAGCGCCCGCTCCAGCTTGGTGCTGAACTGGTAGTAGCTGACGGGCTTGAGCACGAAGTCCAGGGCATCCACCTCGTACCCGCGGATGGCGTACTGGGCCATGTTAGTGACGAACACCAGCACCACATCCGGATCCACCTGACGGATGCGTTCGGCGGTAGGCATACCGCCCAAGGTGGGCATCTCGATGTCCAGGAAGATAATGTCAAAGCCGGGGCGGTAGGGGTCCACGATCTCGGCCCCATCGGCAAAAGCGGTCACGTCCAGCTGGCGGCCGCTTTCCCGGGCATACTGGGCAATAAATCCGCAAAGCTGCTCCCGCATGGCGTCGTTGTCTTCCACTACGGCGATTTTAGCCATTTTGTATGCCCCCTTCCAGGTAAACGTATATAACAATATTATGGCAAATATGCCGGCAAAAAGCAACACTTTTGCTGCAAAAAATCCGCCTGCCGAAACAGACGGAATTCTCTAAATTTAATGCGGTGCGCCGCCGCCCAATTGCGGGATGGGGCAGTGCCGGATGTACCACGCGAAGAGCAGCGAGGAGATGCTCCATGTGATGGGGTAGGCCCAGAATACCACGCCGATGGCATGGATAAAATGCAGCGTGATTGTAATGTAGGTGATGCGCAGCACGCACCAGACCGCCAGCATGACCATCATGGGCACCACCGGGCGGCCCAGGCCGCGCAGGATGCCTGCACAGCAATGGCTGAACGCCAGCAGGCAGTAGAACAGCGCCGCCGTGTGGGCCTGCTGGACGCCGAAAGCGATAACGTCCGGCTCGCTGCTGAAGGCTCCGATGAGCCAGGGGGACGCCAGATAGATGCAGACGCCCACGACCTCGGCCATGGCGATGGAGCAGAGGATGCCGAATTTCATGCCCTTGCGCACGCGGTCCGGCTGACCCGCGCCTACGTTTTGGCTAACGAACGTTGCCAGCGCCATGGCAAAGCAGGTCACCGGCAGGAAGGCAAAGCCCTCCACCTTACTATAAGCGCCGCAGCCCGCCATGGCGTTGGCACCAAAGGAGTTGATGTTGGACTGCACAATGACATTGGCCAGCGAGATGACCGAGTTCTGGATGCCGGAGGGCAGGCCCTGCACAATGACAGCCTTGAGGGACGGCCCATCAAAGCGGACTTCCCGCGGGCGGACGGCCCATTCTTCTTTGGAGCGTATCAGCTTGGAGAACGCCAGCACGGCGCTGACCGTCTGGGAGGCAATCGTGGCAAATGCCGCTGCGCCAACACCCATACGGAAACCGCCGATCAAAACAAGGTCCAGCACGATATTGATGATGGAGGCCGCGATCAGATACTGCATGGGGCTTCGGCTGTCGCCCACAGACTGCAAAATACTCGCACCTACGTTGTACATGACCACAGCAATGCTGCCCATAAAGTACATGCGGAAGTAGGCAATGGAGTTGACCAGTACGTTGTCCGGCGTGCCCATCCAACGCAAGATCTGCGGAGTAAGCAGCACACCCACCACCGTAAGCACCGCACCGGCGGCCAGGCCCAGGGCTACCGTAGTGTGGATGGTGCGGCGCATGCGCTGCCAATCCTTGGCACCAAAGTAGCGGGCCACCACAACGCCCGCGCCCAGCGACACGCCGTTGACAAAGCCGGTCAAGAGAAAGATCAGACTGCCGGAGGAGCCGACAGCGGCCAGGGCCTCGCCGCCCAGGAAGTTGCCGACGATGAGGGAGTCGGCTGCATTGTACAGCTGTTGGAAAAGGTTGCTGATAAAAATAGGCAGCGCAAACAGCAGCATGCCTTTTGCTACACTGCCCTCGGTCAGGGTCGTTTTCTTTTGGGGTTCCATTCTGTGTTTCCTACACTCCTTCTGTTCGCCATCGGGTGACATAAATGTATTGTAACACTTCCGTACGAGGTATGGCAAGTTTTTGGATACATATTTTATACAAGGGTAATACCGCATAATTCTAAGTGCCGATACGGCGAGCGAG
>UMDT01058084.1_pt1 | contig 11883 bp, 10 predicted proteins | sample 1964561 | NCBI WGS metagenome assembly UMDT01 (sample SAMEA4836001, study PRJEB28245) | human gut metagenome | biome: gut microbiome; material: fecal sample | place: Denmark | collected 2008
GACGCGGCACCGGCAGAGGAGCAGCTTCCGGCAGGCACGCAGGTCAAGAGCCCGCTGGTCGGCACGTTTTATTCTTCTCCGTCTCCGGACGAACCGCCGTTCGTGCTGGTCGGTCAGCAGGTGAAGGAGGGCGATACCCTCTGCATCATCGAGGCGATGAAGATCATGAACGAGATCAAGGCACCGTGCGACGGCAAGGTCATCCGCATTATGGCGCAGCCGGGCGATATGGTGGAGTATAACCAGGTGCTCTGCGTAATCGAATGACGCTTATAGGGGGCTTCACAAGCCCCCTATATACGAAAACAGGTTCCGTGAAAACCTGTTTTCGATACCCGAATGTCGCCGTCCAAGACGGCTGGGTCGGGGGGTAAAAACCCACGCACATGTCGCGGGTTTTTACGAAGCGCAAGGCGCTTCCTATTTCATGCGCAATGCAAAGCATTGCGGTTTTACCGCATAATTAGTGCTGTATTGCGTGTTTTACTTGCATTTTGTAAGGAGAGGGATTATAATATGCTGAACAAAGAACAGATCATGGAGATCCTTCCGCACCGTCCGCCGATGCTTCTGGTGGACGAGATCCTCGAAATGGACGAGAACCATGTAGTCGGTGCGCTGCACCTGACCGGTGACGAGTTCTTCTTCCAGGGCCACTTTCCGGGCAACCCGATTATGCCCGCGGTGTTCCGTCTGGAGGCGCTCGCGCAGGCAGGCGGCGTAGCGCTGCTGTCCCTGCCCGAATTCAAGGGCAAGACTGCGGTCTACACCGGCATTGACAAGGCGAAATTCCGCGCAATGGCAAAGCCGGGCGATACCCTTCGTCTGGAAGTCACCTTCACCAAGCGCCGCGGCCCGATGGCAGTAGCTGAGGGCATCGCCTGGGTCGGTGACGAGAAGGCCGCCGAAGCGGAGATCAAATGCATGGTCATCAATGACTGAGGCGGGAGAGAGCTAATCGAATGTTTCAGAAGGTACTCATTGCGAACCGCGGCGAGATTGCGGTCCGCATTATTCAGGCCTGCCGTGATTTAGGCATTATCTCGGTGGCCGTTTACTCCGAGGCTGACCGCGAAGCGCTGCACGCGCAGATCGCGGACGAAGCGGTCTGCATCGGTCCGGCCCGTGCGGCGGACAGCTACCTGAATATGGATAATATCATTTCGGCGGCGCTGGCTTCCGGCTGTCAGGCCATTCATCCGGGCTTCGGCTTCCTGTCCGAGAATCCGGATTTTGCCGAGCGTATCACGCAGGCCGGTCTGGCGTTTATCGGCCCGACTGCGGCAACCATCCGTCTGATGGGAGACAAATCCGAGGCAAAGCGCAACGCGATCGCTGCAGGCGTTCCGGTCGCGCTCGGCACGGACGGTCCGCTGCGCGATTTTGACGAAGCCATCTCCGAGGCCGAGCGCATCGGCTATCCGGTCATGCTCAAGGCGGCATCCGGCGGCGGCGGCAAGGGCATCCGCGTGGCGGAGAGCGTCAAGGACCTCAAGGACGCGTACGACAGCGCCTCTGCAGAGGCTATCGCCAACTTCGGTGACGGCCGCCTGTACATGGAAAAATATATTCACAATCCGCGCCATATCGAGGTGCAGATTCTGGGCGATAACTACGGCAACGTGGTGCACCTGTTCGAGCGTGAGTGCTCGGTGCAGCGCCGCCACCAGAAGCTGATCGAGGAAAGTCCGTCGGCTTTCGTCACGCCCGAGCTGCGCGAGAAGATGACCTCGGCGGCTGTTGCGCTGGCAAAGCGCGTCGGCTACCGCAACGCGGGTACGATCGAATTTCTGGTCGATAACGACCGCAATTTCTACTTCTGCGAGATGAACACCCGTATTCAGGTCGAGCACCCGGTCACCGAGGAGGTCACCGGCGTAGATCTGGTCTGCGAGCAGCTTCGCGTGGCGGCAGGCGAGCCGCTGTCCTTTAAACAGGAGGATCTGACCATCCGCGGTCACGCCATCGAGTGCCGCATCAACGCGGAGGACCCGTCGAGGAACTTCGCGCCCTGTCCGGGCACGCTGGTGTCCTTGCATCTGCCGGGCGGTCCCGGCGTGCGCGTGGATTCCGCGGCTTATCAGGGATATAAGATTCCGCCGTTTTACGATTCCATGATCGGCAAGCTGATCGTTTACGGCGCCGACCGTGAGCAGGCCATCGTCCGTATGCGCCGTGCCCTCGCTGAGATGCTGTTTGAGGGCGTTGTGACCGCAACCGACTATCAGATGCACATCCTGTGCTCGAAGGCGTTTGTGGAAGCAAACTTTAATGTTAATTCCATCGCAAACGGCGATTTTGACTAAATCATTTATTATGGTATAATAGATTTAGCGCAAGTATAGTTGAATCCGAAGAAGTTTGAGCAATCCGCAGATTTTTGCAATCCGCAGACTGTTAATCTGCAGGATTCAAGAGGTGATACCGCATGATTGTAAACAATCACGCGGTATTGATCTTAACAGTGAAAGGGGAGTTACGCATGGGTCTGATCGACCTGTTTCAAAAAACACGCGAGACCTCTATGGAAATGAAACCGCAGGAGGACGAAGCGGCCAAGGTCGTAACCTGCAAGGGCTGCGGCGCAGAACTGAAGGCGTATGCCTACGGCAAGAATCTGTATGTGTGCCCGCACTGCGGACGCTACGGACGACTGCTCGCGCGCACGCGCATCCGTCAGATCGCGGATAAGGACAGCTTTGAGGAGCTGTACGCCAATCTGGCACCGGCGGACCCGATCCACTTCCCGGGATACGCAGAGAAAACGGCAGAACTGGCTGAAAAGGTTGGCATGCCGGACGCAGTCAAGACCGGCGTGTGCAAGATCGGCGGCGTGGAGACCGCGATCGGCGTCATGGACAGCCATTTCATGATGGCGTCTATGGGTTCGGTCGTCGGTGAAAAGCTGACCCGCCTGTTCGAGTACGCGACCGAAAAGGGTCTGCCTGTCGTGCTGTTCACCTGCTCCGGCGGTGCGCGTATGCAGGAGGGCATGTTTTCTCTCCTGCAGATGGCAAAGGTGTCCGCGGCGGCGCGCCGTCACTCGGACGCCGGACTGCTGTATATCACCGTGCTGACCGACCCGACCACGGGCGGCGTTACCGCGTCGTTCGCCATGCTGGGCGATATTATCCTCGCGGAGCCGCGCACGACCATCGGTTTTGCCGGCCGCCGTGTTATCGAGGGAACCATCGGTCAGACCCTCCCGGACGATTTTCAGTCCTCGGAGTTCTTGCTATCGCACGGTTTCTGTGATAAAATAGTTCCGCGTAATCAACTCAGAGAAACGCTGGAAAAACTCTTGAAGCTGCACTGCGGCTCCAAGTCCAAGAAATGGCAGGTGTGGCGTCGTGATTAACAAACCCGCAAGTGAAAAAATGCGTATCATCCACGATACCAAGCGCCCGATGATCACGGATTATATCAATGAGCTGTTCACCGACTTCACCGAGCTGCACGGCGACCGCTATTTTTCGGACGACCATGCCATCCTCGGCGGCGTTGGCTACTTCAACGGCACACCGGTGACGGTAATCGGCCACCGCAAGGGCCGCACCATTGAGCAGAATATGGACGCCAACTTCGGCATGGCGCACCCGGAGGGCTATCGAAAGGCCCTGCGTCTCGCACATCAGGCGGAGAAATTCCACCGCCCGGTCATCAACTTTGTTGACACCGGCGGCGCGTTCTGCGGCGTTGGCGCGGAGGAACGCGGTCAGGGCGAGGCCATTGCCCGCTGTTTGTATGAGTTTATCGAGCTGAAAACGCCTGTTATCTCTATCGTGACGGGTGAGGGCGGCTCCGGCGGCGCACTGGCGCTGGCGGTGGCAGATCGTGTGCTCATGCTCGAGAACGCCCTGTATTCGGTTATTTCGCCGCGCGGCTGCGCGTCCATTCTCTGGAAGGACCCCAAGCGTGAGGCGGAGGCAGCGGACACGCTGCATATCACCGCGCAGGACCTGTACAGCTTCGGTATGATCGAAGGCATCATTCAGGAGGGCACATCCTCCGCACAGCTTATCCGCAATGTGGCGCGCACACTGCGCGACCAGCTTGCCGAGCTGGATGCTGAGCCGGACATCGACACGATGCTGCAGAAACGGTATGAAAAATTCCGCAGAGTCGGAGTTTTCAGAACAATAAATCAAGAAAGTAATGAAGGAGTGTAAATCCCATGTTTGAAAAGGTATGTGAAATCCTGGCAGACAAGTTTGACGCTGATGCTTCCACCATGACCATGGACACCAAGGTTAAGGAAGACCTGAACGCAGATTCTCTGGACGTTGTAGAGCTGATGATGGACCTCGAGGAGAACTTCGGCGTAACGATTTCCGACGAGGAAGCTGCTAAGATGAGCACCATCGGTGACATCGTAAACTACATCGAAGCAAACCAGTAAGGGCGCTTCGCTTCTCGATTGAAAGGCCTTTGGCCTTTTAATCGAGGGGGACGTACCGAGCCGTTGGCTCGGATACGTCCTGTGCGGGATTCTGCGCGTCCGCCTTTGGCGGGCACACAGAATCCCTTTCTTGTATAAAAAGTCAGGCGCATGTCCTGACTTTTTATGCGTTTGCGGGCAAACGCGCTTGAATCCGCGCGTATGCGCGGTCCGCTGCGGCGGAGCCAATGACTCGGATTTCTGTGCGAAATCCTGCCATGCGGGTGCGGTTTGCAAGCAAACCGGGATTAAATCGCGCTGTAAGCGCGAAAAAGCCACTGTTCACTGAACAGTGGCTTTTTTCATTCGTTTTCCGTTACTGAGCCGAAATGGTAACAGTCGAGGTGGCGTTATCCCAATCCACGGAAAAGCCGAGTGCGTCACCGAGGTCGCGCAGCTTGAAGTAGTTATTGCCGCCGATGGAGTAGGCGGTGAGGGAAAGCGGCTTGCCGTCGAGGTAGACGGAGGCATTCGTGAGCGTGGCAGCCTTATTGCCGGCGGGCAGGGCAGCCTGTTCGCCGCCGACCGGCGTGTACGCGGTTCGGCTCGTCAGGTCGATGCGCTGCTGTGCGGCGTTCCACTTTACCTCAAATTCAGAATCCAGACCTTTAAGCGCTTTTGCGAGATCGCGCAGCTTGAAATAGTTGTTGCTGTTGATGGTGTACGCAGCCAGATCAGCCTTTGCGCCGTTGAGAGTTACCTTGTGGCGGGAAACATGTGCGGTCGGGTTGGTGAGTTTACGCAGGGAGGTGAGGGTGTCCTGCAGGGAAGCGCGGGCGGAGCGCACCTCCGGCACATTGTACGAGCTCTCCCAGAAGGAGTAGTGCTCCCAGGTCATACCCTTGGTGAAGTTAACCTGTGCGGCACTTAGCTCGTGATAGGTCACGCTTTCACCGTTGAGCGTACAGATATGGTTACCAGTATCGTCGTCGATGGCATCGGTATAGGTCAGCGCGGTGACGATCTTGCGGCCCTGCTTGGTCAGATATTTGACGGGGAAGCCGTTCATTATTTCGTGCCCGTCCACCAGATAGGCTTTCGTGTCGTCAACATAGAAATCTGCGCACGGCGAAACATCCGTGGCGAAATTGCTCACGCCCTCCGGAATATCCAGCGCGTAGATTTTCCCATCCGCATACGAATACATATGCTGCCCGTCCAGACCTGCGCCGCAGTACAGCTCCGGAATCTTATCGCCGTCCATATCCACCAGCTTTGCCATGGAAAGTCCGGTCAGCAGTCCCTTGAAGCCATCGTCCGTGCGGGCGGCAGCCTTGCCATACTTATTCTGCAGGGTGGTGATCTGATTCAGATACGCCTTTGCACCCTGCGGAGACAGGGAACCGAGGTCAGCCGCGCCTGCGGCGCCGACTGCCATCGCGCCGGTCAGTACGGTGCAGAGCATTGCCTTTCCGATTTTGTTCATAGAGATTCTCCTTCCTTTTATCAGACGCTTGCGTCTTTTCTTTATTGTACGGCAGGAGTAAGCCTGCGTCAACCGGAAAACATGGGGAGATTTCTCAGTCCGGTAAAATATTTTACAATTTGGAGCGGATATATCGCCGTAATTTTGACGATAAAATAGGTGGAAAATGAACGAAAAAACGGGTATAATAAATTCTGTACGAAAATAATCCCGCTGATGGAGGAATAGAATATATGATCCGTAACGATTTACGCAACATCGCCATCATTGCGCACGTTGACCATGGCAAGACTACTCTGGTCGATCAGATGCTCAAGCAGGCTGGCGCTTTCCGCGAAAATCAGGTGGTAGAGGAGCGTGTCATGGACTCGGGCGACATCGAGCGTGAGCGCGGCATTACCATTCTGGCAAAGAACACCTCTGTACATTACAAGGGCGTAAAGATCAACATCGTAGATACCCCGGGCCACGCCGACTTCTCCGGCGAGGTAGAGCGTATCCTCAAGATGGTAGACGGCGTTGTTCTGCTGGTTGACGCAGCAGAAGGCCCGATGCCGCAGACCCGCTTCGTGCTGCAGAAGGCACTGGAGTTCGGTCACAAGATCATCATTGCAATCAACAAGATCGACCGTCCGGACGCTCGTCTCAACGAGATCGGCGACGAGGTTCTTGAGCTGCTGCTCAACCTTGATGCGACCGACGAGCAGCTGGACAGCCCGATCGTTTACTGCTCCGGCCGTGCAGGCACCGCTTCCATGTCCCCGAACGTGGAGGGCAAGGACCTGACCCCGCTGTTCGAGCAGATTCTCGAGCACATTCCGGCGCCGCATGTTGATACCGAAGGCCCGACCCAGATGCTCGTTTCTTCTATTGACTACAACGAGTACGTTGGCCGTATCGGCATCGGCCGTATCGAGCGCGGCTCGATGAAGGTCGGCCAGCAGGTCACTGTCTGCGACTACCACGGCAACACCAAGCCGTATAACGCAAAGCTGGTTACCCTGTACTCCATCGAGGAGCTGGGCCGTCAGCCGATTGAGGAGGCACAGGCAGGCGAGATCGTTTGCTTCTCCGGCATCGAGGGCGTAACCATCGGTGAGACCCTGTGCGACCCCGAGCACGTTGAGGCTCTGCCGTTCGTTAAGATTTCCGAGCCGACCGTTGAGATGACCTTTATGGTCAACGACTCTCCGTTCGCCGGCAAGGAAGGCAAGTTTGTTACCTCCCGCCACCTGCGTGAGCGTCTGTTCCGTGAGCTGCTCAAGGACGTATCCTTGCGCGTAAACGAAACCGACACCACCGACGCATTCCGCGTTTGCGGCCGCGGTGAGATGCATCTGTCCATCCTGATCGAGAACCTGCGCCGTGAGGGCTACGAGTTCCAGGTCGGCGCACCGAAGGCACTGCTCAAGGAGATCGACGGCAAGACCTGTGAGCCGATGGAGCGCATGATCGCGGACGTTCCGGCCGATGCAGTCGGCGCGATCATGGAGAAGATGGGCGCTCGTAAGGGCGAGCTGGTTTCCATGAACCCGAAGGGCACCGACCGTATGCGCCTGGAGTTCATCATTCCGGCACGCGGCCTGTTCGGCTACCGCACCGAGTTCCTGACCGATACCAAGGGCGAGGGCGTTATGTCCTCCGTATTCAACGGCTATCAGCCGTACAAGGGCGATATCCAGAAGCGCACCACCGGTTCTCTGATCGCGTTTGAGGCCGGCGAGGCTGTCGGCTACGGCCTGTTCAACGCACAGGATCGCGGCTCGCTGTTCATCGGCCCCGGCACGATGGTATACGAAGGCATGATCGTCGGCGAGAACCCGCGCGGCGAGGACATGGCTGTAAACGTCTGCAAGAAGAAGCAGCTGACCAACATGCGTGCATCCGGCTCGGATGATGCGCTGCGCCTGATTCCGCCGCGCCAGATGTCCATCGAGGCGGCACTCGAGTTTATCTCCGACGATGAGCTGCTTGAGATTACCCCGGAGAGCATCCGTATGCGCAAGCGCGTTCTGTCCAACACCGAGCGTCTGAAAAAGACCAAGGGCGGCAAGAAGTAATTGTGGCAACGCCACAATTACGTTTCTGTGCGGATTTTATGCACAAAAGCACTCATTTCACCCTGTTATCAAAAAATAAAGATATATAAAGGAGAATTCCCACCATGGCTATCAAGGAAGTTCTGCACACTGATCTCGCACCGGCAGCAGTAGGCCCGTACTCTCAGGCAATCGCTGCAAACGGTTTCGTATTTACCTCTGGTCAGGTTCCGATCGACCCGAAGGCGGGCAAGATTGTAGCAACCACCATCGAGGAGCAGACCGAGCAGGTTATGAAGAACCTGCAGTGCGTTCTGGCACAGGGCGGCGTGTCCTTTGACCGTGTTGTCAAGACCACCTGCTTCCTGTCCGACATCAACGACTTTGCTGCATTCAACGGCGTGTACGCGAAGTACTTCCCGGAAGGCGCTCCGGCTCGTTCCTGCGTTGAAGTAGCTGCTCTGCCGCTCGGCGCTAAGGTTGAAGTTGAGGTTATCGCAGTTCAGGGCTAAAAGCTAACCCTAAAAGACTCGAAACGTATGTTTCGAGTCTTTTTTGTGCAGTAATGGAGAATTGAGAATGGAGAATGGAAAATGAACGTGGAATGAAACGTGTTATCGTATTTTTATCCGGAATAATCGTCATGTAACGCCAAATCGTAGGGTGCGGCACCTTCTCTTGCCCTTCGGGCAATTCACCTTGCCGCACCCTACGGTAAGGCTATCTGAAACGATGTTATTTTCTGCAAATGGCTTTATCTAACACTCATTTTCCATTTTCCATTCTCAATTTTCCATTACTTGATTTCCCACCAAAACGCTTTCTTTTCAGCCTTTGTATGCAAACGGCGAAAAATATTATGCGGTGAGAAGAAATTTATCGAAAAATGATAATGCAATTTGCGGCATACTGTTGTATAATAAAGCTATATCGGAAAATCTGGTCGTATGACCCTTGAGAAACGAAAGGATTTCTGCGATGAATAAAGTAAATGCCGTCATGGTTGGCGGCCTGTTTGACGAAAACGGCATTTCTGCTTTTGCGCGTCCGGTGTTGTTCGGCACTGCGGGCGATGCAATGCGGGATGCGTTGCCTGATGCGGTGGAGGCGTGCTTCTTTGCGCACGACGACAGAGAGCCTGCCGTTGCCGGCGCACAGGACATCGCGCTCGATGCCGCAAATCGTTTTGCCTCGCTGGCTGCGCTGCCGGAGAGCGAGCACGTTCTGGTGCTGGCGGCTCCGTTTGCACTGGCCGAGGAGGACGCTCTGTTCCATCTGGCGGAGACGCACCTGAACACCGGTTACGGCGTCAGCGTACTGTCTGCCGAGCAGCAGGGCTTTGATGCGGAAGGTCAGCCTCTGCCGAGAGACAGCCGCTGCTATGCCGCCATGTTCACTTGGGATATGCTGAAAAAGGCACTCGCGAGCGGCGCTGATACGCTCGACGGCCTGGTTGCGGCGGCTGTTGCAGCCGGTGCGCAGAAGGGCATTGCTATCACCAACAAGATTTACGTCATCTGCGACGGCACTGCCGCCTTTATGGCGCAGGTCGAGATGATGCAGCGTGTTAACTACGGCCTGATTAAAAAGGGTGTGCAGATCTTCGATCTGACCAGCACCTACATTGCGCCGGACGCTGATATTGCACCGGGCGCGACCATTCTGCCCGGCTGTCACATCCGTCTCGGCTGCAAGGTCGGCGCGGGCGCGGTCATCGGCCCGAACACCATCCTCGAAAAGGCTGAGATCGGCGCAGGCACCACGGTAAACAATTCGCAGGTTTATGAATCCACCGTCGGCAGCAATACCACGGTCGGTCCGTTTGCCTATATCCGCCCGCAGAGCGTGGTCGGTGACGGCTGCCGCATCGGCGACTTCGTAGAGCTGAAGAAGTCCACCATCGGCAACGGCACCAAGGTTTCGCACCTGACCTATATCGGCGACGCGACCGTCGGCGAGCGCGTCAACTTCGGCTGCGGCACGGTCGTTGTCAACTACGACGGCTATCACAAGTACCGCACCGAGATCGGTGACGACTGCTTCATCGGCTGCAATACCAACCTCGTTTCGCCTGTCAAGCTGGGCGACCGTGCGTTTACGGCTGCCGGTACGACTGTCACCAAGGATGTTCCTGCCGGTGCGCTGAGCGTTGCACGTTCCCGCCAGACCAATCTTGAGGGCTGGAACGACCGCCGCCGCGCCGCACACGAGAAGGACGAAAAGTAAATCCATAAAAACGTATATAAATCCACACGGAACAAAAAATATATTTATATGACGGAGGCAAATCAATGATTTCTCACGGAAAAAACATCAAAATTTTCTCCGGCAACTCCCATCCCGCACTGGCGATGCAGATCGCTTCTGCGCTCGGACTGCCGATCGGCAAGGCTGCCATCTCCACCTTCGCTGACGGCGAAATCTCGGTTTCCATTTCGGAATCTGTTCGCGGCTCGGACGTGTTCCTCGTACAGTCCACCTGCGGTCCGGTAAACAACAACCTGATGGAGCTGCTCATCATGATCGACTCCTGCAAGCGTGCATCGGCAGGCCGTATCACGGCTGTAATCCCGTATTTCGGCTACGCTCGTCAGGACCGCAAGAGCAAGGCGCGTGACCCGATCTCCGCAAAGCTGGTCGCAAACCTCATTACTGCTGCAGGCGCTGACCGCGTGCTGACCATGGACCTGCACGCTGCACAGATCCAGGGCTTCTTTGACATTCCGGTGGATAACATGCTCGGTTCTTCCGTTCTGATCCCGTACATTGCGGGCAAGTTCGGCGTCGGCACCGATGATACCGTTATCGTTTCTCCCGATCTGGGTTCGGTTACCCGTGCCCGCAAGTTCACCCAGAAGCTGGATATGCCGCTTGCCATCATCGACAAGCGCCGTCCGAAGGCCAACGTATCCGAGGTTATGAACATCATCGGCAACGTAGAGGGCAAGAAGTGCATTCTGGTTGACGACCTGATCGACACCGCAGGCACGCTCGTACACGCAGCGGACGCTCTGGTAGAGCGCGGCGGCGCGACCGAGGTTTACGCCTGTGCAAGCCACGGCGTACTGTCCGGACCGGCGATCGAGCGCATCCAGAACAGCCCGATCAAGGAGCTGACCATCCTCGATACCATCCCGCTGACCAATGACAAGAAGCTGGATAAGATCAACGTTCTGCCGGTTGCACCGGTGTTCACCGAGGCGATCGCGCGTATCTACGAGGAAACTTCGGTTTCGACCCTGTTCGATTAAGATTTTGCATGGAAAAGAGCTGCTGCATGGGTGCAGCAGCTCTTTTTGTATATATTTTCTGCACCGGCTGAGCGGGGGACACGAACTGCCGCAGGCGTGTTCGCTCCTGACGGGGCGGCAGCTTTTTCAGCACCGGCTGAGCGGGGGACACGAACGGCGTCAGCGAGTTCGCCCCTGACGGGCGGCTTCTTTTCTGCACCGGCTGAGCGGGGTACTCGAACTGCGTTAGCGTGTTCGCCCCTAACGGGCGGAAAGTTTTTCGCTGAACCTCAGCGAGGGGATTCGCCGTCTGCGGACGGCGGGAGCGTCGCGGCACCCGCCGCGGGGGCAAAAAGGAAGGACAACCTGCGGTTTTCCTTCCTCTTTGAACTCCTACCTTTCCCTTGTTAGATAGCCTGACGCAGACCAGAGAGCGGCGACCGCTCCGAAAAGGGGAACGACAGAGGATTTTTCCTACCGTGTCTTTCGAAACCTGTTCGCAGGGTCAGATAGCGTACTGCTACACAGATCGGAGAATCTGTGCAGGTGCGGCATAACAGTGCCGCACAATTCTTTAGCGCGTTATTATTGACAGGGCCTGCGAAGATAAATTGTACTAAACGTCTAATCCGTAGGTGCCTTCCGTAATCTCCAGACTAACGACTTGCGCGGCACTGTCATGCCGCGCCTGCGTGGAGTAGCCCGTATGTGTAGCAGTACGCTATCTGTGAACTGCGAATATTTCACGAA
>UMDT01046367.1_pt1 | contig 11825 bp, 10 predicted proteins | sample 1964561 | NCBI WGS metagenome assembly UMDT01 (sample SAMEA4836001, study PRJEB28245) | human gut metagenome | biome: gut microbiome; material: fecal sample | place: Denmark | collected 2008
AGAACGGTTCTGCTCTTTTTTCTCTTCCATTCTCTTAAATACCATATCATAACCGTCATTGCCATAATTCAGAGAACGGTTTACACGGCTGATCGTGGCTGTGGAAGCACCGGTCTTCTCAGAAATGTCAAGGTAAGTTCTCTTATCCATCAACATCTTGGCCACTTCAAATCTCTGAGATAAAGAAAGAAGTTCGTTAATGGTACACACATCCTCAAAGAAAGTGTAGCACTCTTCCTTATCCTTCAGACAAAGTATGGCCTCAAAAAGATGGTCAACTGCCTCAGTTCTGATATTTTTACTCATTTCGCTACTCCTTTTTCTATATTTAATGTTTATTATTCTCTTTTCAATGATTACTATTTTAACACTCTGACGTGTGATAAGCAAGGACTTTCTATAAATATTTTTGTGAAGATTATATAGTTTTTATGTTCTTTTTTATTTTCAAATTGCTTTTTTTTCACAGATTCGTTATACTATGTGATAAGCTCATTAATGCTATATACAAAATAGAAAAGAGGAATTTTTGAATGGATCGTTTTTTCAACATGGATAACAAATTTTTCACCTTCATGAGCAGGGTGGCAGATCTTATCATTCTGAATCTGCTTTGCATTGTCTGCTGCATTCCGGTGGTGACCATTGGACCTTCCATTGCCGCCATGTTCTACGTCACTTTGAAAATGGTTCGTAATGAAGAGTCTTATATCGTCCGCGGATTTTTTAAATCCTTTAAACAGAATCTGAAACAGGGTATTGTGATCAATCTGATCATGCTTGCGGCTGCCCTTTTGCTGTACTTTGACATTAGCATCTGCCGCAGCACACCTGGCACCATCGGTAAGGTTCTTATGGTATTATTTATGATGATCCTGGTCGTTTACCTGATGATCTTCCTGTACATCTACCCGGTTCTTGCGAAATTTTACAATACCATCAAGAATACTTTTACCAACGCATTTTTGATGTCCATCCGCCATCTTCCATATACAGCACTTATGATCCTTGTCACTGCTGCCCCGGTTCTTGTATTTTTTATTCCAAGTGCCCAGGTACAGTCCATGGTCATCCTGCTGCTGGTGCTCATTGGATTTTCCGGAATTGCATACATCAATTCCCATTTCTTTGTGAAAATTTTTGACAAATATATTCCGGAAGAAACCTCTGAGCCGAATCCTGACAGTGTAGTAGACCACAGTCTTGATTCCGACAATAAGAATTTATGATCACCAGCTGGAATGGAAAGCCCTATCACTCCCTTGACTATATGCTAAAGGAGCGCTTCGGGGAAAAGGTTTATAAAGTCACCTTAAACGGCGGCATGAGCTGTCCCAACCGCGATGGTACAATAGGACACGGCGGCTGCATCTTCTGCAGCGAAGGTGGCAGCGGTGATTTTGCCGCCAGTGCAGCCCTCTCTATCCATGAACAGATAGACAGCCAAATTGCCATGCTTTCCGCCAAAAGACCTATTCACGAATACATCGCCTATTTTCAGGCTTACACCAATACTTATGCTCCTGTGCCTTATCTGGAAAAAATTTTTCAGGAAGCTATTTCCCATCCGGGGATTGTGGCACTTTCTATTGGTACAAGGCCGGATTGCCTGGAGGACGATGTAGTAGAACTTCTTTCCCGGCTAAACATGGTTAAACCAGTCTGGGTAGAACTGGGACTTCAAACCATTCATGAATCTACCGCAGCTTATATCAGGCGAGGTTACCCTCTATCCTGCTTTGAAGACTCCCTTAAGAGACTCCGCACAGCTGGTCTGGAAGTAGTAGTTCATACCATTCTCGGGCTTCCCGGCGAATCCAGGGAAGATATGCTGGCTACTATGGATTATTTAAATGCCCGGGATATTCAGGGAATCAAGCTTCAGCTGCTCCACGTTCTGAAAGGCACTGACCTTGCATATGATTATCTTGCCGGGAAATTTAAAGTGCTGGAACGCGCCGAATATATTGACCTTGTAGCAGACTGCCTGGAACATCTGGATCCATCCATTGTGATCCACCGGGTTACCGGCGATGGGCCGAAAGATCTGCTGATTGCCCCTCTATGGGCCAGCAGAAAAAGAGAAGTGCTGAATCTGCTCCACCACCGTTTGAAAGAGCGTCAGAGTTTTCAGGGCAAAGCATTAGAGGCTGTTTGAAATATTATTCCCGCAATCTCCTGCAAAGTGTAATACACATCTTGCAGAAAGCCTTTTTCAAACACACTCGAATTTAGAATTTACGCAATATTTCACCAGAAAGGAGGCTGGAAAATGGCTACACCATTTACTGTTTACAAACTGATCATCCTATACATGCTTCGGAATTCTTCGTCCCCCATCACTAATTCAGAAATTTCAGAATTTATTCTGGACCGTGAGTACACAAATTATTTCCATTTGCAACAGGCCCTTTCCGAGCTTGAAGAAACAGAACTGATTGAGAAGCGTACCATTTCCAATACTTCCTACTATTATCTTACTGAAGATGGCAAAAACACGCTCACCTATTTCGAGAATGATATTTCCCAGGACATCCGTACTGAAGTGCTCCAGTACCTGGCAGCCAGAGGTGCCTCCACAAAGAATCAGGTGAAAGCGCCAGCCGATTATTACATTAATAATCAGGGAGAATATGTAGTTCACCTTCAGCTTTTGCAGAAGGGTGCTTCTGTGATTGATCTTTCGCTTGCAGCGCCATCTCTTTCCGCTGCCAAGGCCATTTGCAGGCAGTGGCCCAAGAAATATGAAGAAATTTATGCAAAAATAATGGAGGGGCTTTTATAAAGCTCCTCCACTTTTTATTTCAGATATTGTAATTGTTCAGTACCTTCACAGCTGCGCGCTTCGCAAAATAGCACCTGCTGATAATTACTCAATATTTATTCCAAACCGTGTTCGAAAAATCATTCCTTCAATCTGCATGGTCTTTTATAAATTTCATGTGTTCCTTTAGTTTCTTCTCATATCCCATATCTGACAGCTCATAGAATTTCTCTCCCTGGATCTCATCTGGCAGATACTGCTGCTTTACATAATGATTTGGATAATCGTGGGCATACTTGTAGCCCATTCCATGTCCAAGCTTCTCATGCCCGCCATAATGGGCATCCTGAAGATGAACCGGCACAGTCGTCCTAGTACGCTTCACACTGTCCATTGCTGCAAAAATAGCATTCACCGCAGCATTGCTCTTAGGTGCACACGCCATATATGCGGCAGCCTGGGAAAGAATGATCTGGGATTCCGGCATTCCCACCCGCTCAACTGCCTGGGCTGCTGCTGTTGCCACTACCAGGGCCTGGGGATCTGCATTTCCAATATCTTCAGAAGCAAGGATCATCATACGTCTTGCAATAAATTTCACATCTTCACCTGCATACAGCATCTTCGCCAGATAATAAACTGCAGCATCCGGATCGGAGCCGCGCATACTCTTGATAAATGCAGAAATAATATCATAATGGTTATCTCCATCCTTATCATAGCGCACCACACGCTTCTGGATACACTCAGAAGCCACATCCAGAGTAATATGGATCTTGCCGTCTGAAGCTCTTGGCGTAGTAAGAATGCCAAGCTCTATGGCATTCAGAGCGCTTCTGGCATCTCCTCCTGCCATATCTGCCAGAAACTCCAGGGCATCTTCATCCAGAACCGCATTATAGCTTCCCATTCCCTTTTCCTTATCGTTCACTGCCCGCAGGAGCAGTTCTTTAATCTCCGGAATCTCCAGCGCCTTCAACTCAAATACAATAGAACGTGAAAGGAGAGCACCGTTTACCTCAAAATAGGGATTCTCTGTAGTGGCTCCAATAAGGATGATGGTTCCGTCCTCCACAAAAGGCAAAAGATAATCCTGCTGTCCTTTATTAAAACGATGAATCTCGTCAATAAATAAAATCGTCTTTCGCCCATACATTCCAAGGGCATTCTGAGCCTGTTTTACCACTTCTTCCATATCTTTCTTGCCAGCTACGGTGGCATTGATCTGGGTAAAATCTGCGCTTGTAGTATTGGCAATGACCTTAGCCAGGGTGGTCTTTCCAGTTCCTGGAGGACCGTAAAAAATAACGGAAGTCAGCTTATCTGCCTTGATGGCTCTGTAAAGTAATTTATCTTTTCCCACAATGTGCTGCTGTCCCACTACTTCCTCCAGTTTCGTTGGGCGAAGACGGGAGGCAAGTGGGGATTCATTCTCCATTGTCCTGGATTTCGCATATTCAAATAAATCCATGTATTTCTCTCCAATTCAAAAGTAATTTTCCGTACATTTGTTCTAATTATAATCTATATTTCTCATTTAGGCAAGTTTATAAAGCTATTTTTTAACTGTTCGCGGAACGTTACCGTTACCAGTGAACATCTTTAACGATCTTTTACGGCAATATCAGCTCCTCTACAGTCACAAATTCATATTCTTCTGCCATCAGAAGATCCACAATCTGAAGCGCTGCATCTACTGAGCTTTGGTAAGCATCATGCATCAGGATCACTGCCCCGTCTGACACTTCCGATTGCACAATTTTCATAATCGAATCCACATTTTTACTCTTCCAGTCCAAAGTATCCACATCCCAGAGTACAGGAAACATCTCCACATAAAAATCCAGATTTTTTCGCCACTCCCCATAGGGCGGTCTTAACCATGCCGGGTACACACCTGTGATTTCAAAGATTTTCTGGTTGGTTGCCTCAATTTCTTCTTTTGCTGCCTCCTTTGAAATCTTATCCAGCTGTACATGATTATATGTATGATTCCCGATCAGATGGCCCTCCTCCTGCATTTGCTTCACCAGGTTCTCTTTTCCCTCAATATTCTTCCCCATGAGAAAAAAAGTAGCATGAACCCCTCTTTCCTTCAGCCCTTTTAGAAGCAACGGCGTATATTGGCTGTTTGGACCATCATCAAAGGTCAGAGCTGCTTTTTTCTTTTCCGTCACATTCTTTTCCAAAGTATCTTCCAGCTTCTTTTCTGACCTTCTATTCCTAGCCCCTATCACTTTGTCACTGACAGTTTTTTCCTCTCTTTTTCCGTACCCCTTCTGCGCACCTTCCTGTTCCCGCCTGGCACAGGTATATTCCTGCACTTCTTTTGCATTCTCCCGGATTCTCACAGTTTCCAGCCTTGCCAGCAGCACCGCCAACGCGATAAATTCTACCCACATCACCAGATGTCTTTTTTCCTTCATATCCCGCCGCCTGACATCTGTCTTTCCTGATAATATATGTTTATGAAATGTAAAAAAGAATCCTGCTTGCAGGATTCTCCGCCTGCGGCGGGTCGCCTTGAGCGACAACTACCTTTCCGCCGCAGTGCGATCCTGCCCGGTAGGGCTTTTTATGTAACAGGAAATCCAAACGGAATTTCCTGTTACATTAAAAAGCACTGGCAATCTCTTTCAAAATCACCAGTGCTCTTCCTTTTTGTTTTCACATCATATGCTTCTATGTGGCACAGCCTGTTATTATTTCAGCAGCTTCAGCTGATTTTCAATTTCTTCGATACATTTCTCATATCCAAGCTTGCTGCTATCCAGACACAGGTCATACTGAGTGGCATCCTTCCATTCCTCACCTGTAAATCTGCGGTAGTACTCATCCTTACGCTTGTCATCCTTCTGAAGAAATTTTTCGATCTCCTTCTGGCTCATACTCAGCTTCTCAGCAGCCTTTTCCATTCGGAAATCCCAATCAGCGTGGATAAATACACGAAGCACATTTGGATAATCCTTCAAAATATAGTTGGAGCATCTTCCGATGATCACGCAGGATTCCTTTCCAGCCAGTTCACGGATGATCTTTGCCTGATAATTAAACAGGTTCTCATCAGAGGTGAAGTCCTTACTCTGAGGCGAGATCAGCTCACCGCTGTAAATTCCATTCTTCCCGAAAAGCGGTTTTTTTGCGCTGGAATACTCATCTACTCTTCCAAAAAGAGTTTCATGAATTCCGCTGTCCTCAGATGCCATGCGGATAATATCCTTGTCGTAATATCCAATCCCTAATTTCTTCGCAAGCATTTCACCAACGGTACGTCCACCGCTTCCGTACTGTCTTGCAATTGTAATTACGAAATTGTCCATTTCTCTCCTCCTTATTACACTGGCCAGCTTCCTAAAGCGTTGTTTTTTCCATTCTTTCCAACAACAAAAAAATCACCTGACCAGATTATTTTCCCAAAGACCTTACTGTTCACGACCTGTCCAGTAACCGCTTCGTGATGCACCAGATTCCCGAAAGTTCTGTGAACTTTGTTCACAAAACGGACATGTCGCCTATCAGCTGTCAGATCTACAAATTTTATTCACCCAGATAAGCCTTCTGTACCGCTTCATCGTTCAGCAGATCGCTTGCATTTCCACTCATTGTGATCTTACCAGTCTCAAGAACGTATGCACGATCTGCGATAGAGAGGGCTTTCTTCGCATTCTGCTCTACAAGAAGTACCGTGGTACCACTTTCACTTACCACACGGATAATATCAAAGATCTCATTTACAAAGATTGGGGAAAGTCCCATGGATGGCTCATCCATTACGATCAGTCTGGGTTTACTCATAAGGGCACGACCCATGGCAAGCATCTGCTGCTCACCACCAGAAAGTGTGCCGGCACGCTGTCCTTTACGCTCTTCCAGACGCGGAAACCTTTTATAGACTCCTGCAAGGCTTTCCTGGATTTCAGCTTTATCTTTTCTCGTATAAGCACCCATGATCAGGTTCTCATATACACTTAAATCTGAAAAAACACGACGTCCCTCCGGAACATGTGCAATTCCCATTTCAACAATCTTATGGGCCGGAACCCTGGTAATATCTTTTCCTTCAAAAACAACGGAACCTTCTTTTGCGGAAAGAAGACCTGTAAGTGTCTGCAGTGTAGTGGTTTTTCCTGCACCATTGGCACCGATCAAAGCAATGACCTCGCCCTGGTTTACCTCAAAGGAGATTCCTTTTAATGCCTGGATTACACCATAATATACGTGTAAATCTTTTACTTCCAACATTGCCATTTCTTTTTCCTCCTTATTCGCCCAGATATGCAGTAACAACAGCAGGATCTTTCAGAACCTTTGCTGTCTCACCCTGACAGAGAACCTGTCCGAAGTTCAATACAGTCAGTTCCTCACAGATACCGCCAACCAGCTTCATATCGTGCTCAATCAGAAGGATCGTCATATTAAAATGATCTCTTACAAACCGAATGGTATCCATCAGCTCCTGAGTCTCATTGGGGTTCATACCGGCAGCCGGCTCATCCAGAAGGAGAAGCTTGGGATCTGTGGCAAGCGCTCTGGCAATTTCCAGCTTACGCTGTTTACCATAAGGAAGGTTTCCCGCAAGAAGACCAGCCTCCTGATCCAGATTAAACACCTTCAGGATCTCCATAGCACGCTCGTTCATCTCTTTTTCTACTTTAAAATACTTGGGAAATCTTAAGATTCCGGTTAAAGTAGAATATTTATAATGATTATGCAGACCAGCCTTTACATTGTCCAGTACGGTCATATCTTTAAAGAGTCGAATATTCTGGAATGTTCGTGCGATTCCTGCTTTATTAATATCGATAATACTTTTTCCGGTGATATCCTGACCATCCAGCTTGATAATTCCCTCTGTTGGCTTATAAACACCTGTAAGAAGATTAAATACGGTTGTTTTTCCGGCACCGTTTGGTCCGATCAGGCCGTAAAGCTCGCCTTTTTCGATTTTCAGTTGAAAATTATCTACAGCATGAAGGCCGCCAAACTGTATGGAAAGATTATTTACCTCTAACATTGCCATAATTAAGCTGCCTCCTTTTCTTTCACGTGACCTTTGATTTTTTCAATAATACGACTTCTGAAATCTCTAGCTGCAGGAGCCCAGTTGAAAAGCATCATTGCGATCATTACGATTGCATAAATCAGCATACGGTAGGTGGAGAATCCACGAAGCAGCTCGGGAAGTGCATAAAGCACAATCGTTGCCAGAATACTTCCGCGAAGATTTCCCATACCACCAAGAATTACATATACCAGAATGGTGATGGACATGTTGTAGTCAAAAATAGAAACCTTCAGCATGGAAAGGTTGTGGGCATAAAGTACACCTGCTACACCGGCAATTGCAGCGGAAATAGTAAATGCAAGCAGCTTATTCTTTGTTACGTTGATACCGATGGACTCAGCTGCAATACGGTTATCACGGGTAGATGTAATGGCACGTCCGCTTCTGGAGTTTACCAGATTCTGGATAATAAACAGAACGACCAAAACCAGAATCACACCGATCAGGAAGAAATAATCCTTAATATCTTTATATAAGGTTGCAGTACCGGAAACACCGAGAGCACCCTTGATGATCTGTTTTCCGCCTGGATTCAGCTTCAGGTTGGCTGCGCTTGTTGCAACGTGAAGCCCTTTATCATCCACACCAACATACAGAACATTGATCAGGTTCTTGATAATCTCTCCAAATGCCAGGGTTACGATTGCCAGATAGTCTCCCCGAAGTCTCAGTACCGGGATACCGATCAGTACACCGAAGACAGCAGCCACGGCAGCACCTACCAGCAATGCAAGAATCAATCTTGGAACAGACGGAAGCACATCACTGGTAACATGGGAAAACAGAGCACTGGAATAGGCTCCAACGCACATAAATCCTGCGTGTCCAAGACTCAGCTCTCCGGAATAACCGACTACCAGATTCAGGGAAAGAGATGCGATAGTGTACACGCAGATGGGTACCAGAAGGCCGGTAAGCAGTCTGGACAGGTTTCCTGTAGAGGAAAGGATCTGTACCACAACGAAGATTGCGATTACCATGCCATATGTAATAAAGTTGTTTTTTGTTGTTTTGTTCATATTTTTTTTCATATCGGCCACCTCATACTTTCTCCTGGATGTTCTTGCCGAACAGACCAGATGGTTTTACAAGCAGCACGATGATCAAAACTGCAAATACAATTGCATCTGCAACCTGAGAGGAAATATAGGCCTTACTGAAAATCTCAATAACACCAAGGAGAATTCCTCCAACCATTGCTCCTGGGATAGAACCGATTCCACCGAATACTGCCGCTACGAAAGCCTTGATACCAGGCATTGCGCCTGTATAAGGAGTCAGTGTAGGATATGCGGAGCAAAGGAGAAGTCCTGCAATTGCAGCAAGTCCGGAACCGATTGCAAAGGTAAGGGAAATGGTTGCATTTACGTTGACACCCATCAGCTGTGCGGCGTCACGGTCCTCGGAAACAGCCTGCATGGCGCGCCCCGGTTTTGTTTTCTTTACAAAAAGCTGAAGACCAACCATAATCACAATACAGGCAAGGATTGTTACGATCGTAACACCTTTAATCGTAAGCTGTCCGCCAAACAGCTCCAGAGACGGAACATTGATAACCGGAACGAAGCTCTTTGCATCTGCGCCAAAAATTAAAAGCGCCAGGTTCTGAAGCAGATAGCTGACACCGATTGCAGTGATCAGGACTGCCAGATTCGATGAAGCCTTACGAAGAGGTCTGTATGCAACTGCCTCAATGACAACACCGGCAACAGTACAGATCACAACAGAAAGAATGATTGCCAGGATTGGTGACATACTGGCTTTGGTAACTGCGGTAAGAATTACAAATGCTCCAACCATGATAACATCACCATGTGCAAAGTTCAGCATTTTTGCAATACCATATACCATTGTATAGCCGAGAGCGATGATCGCATAGATACTGCCCAGGCTGATACCATCTTTTAAATAGGATATAAAACTCATAATGCACCTCTTAACTGGATTTATTACTGTAGATAGTAACTGATTTTTCTTTTTCACGAGCGTGTTTGAAAATTCATTCCCGGCTTTTCCCACTGTAAAGCTTCCTGTCACTTTCTGACACGAAAAAGCGGAAGTAAATTTTCAGACACGCTCCAGTTATTTACTATGAATGTCCCGGACGGCAGCTGACTTTCCTATATCATGATGTCGCCGACAGGCCACCTGTCCGTTTGTTGTCTCAGACTGAAACAACAATCATTTCTGTAATTGCAAAGAAGGAGACGGACCCACAGGTAACCGTCTCCCCCTTGCTAACGGCCATCCCCTGCGCAATCAGGGAAATGGTTAAAGCCTCTGCCGTATGACCGGCACAATGGCCCTATTCTTATAATTACTCCATAGAAGCGTAAACGCCATCTTTGATCACATAAGCCTTAGGTGCTTTATCGCACTCACCGTCTTCTGTCCATTTAGCTTCTCCTGTAAGACCATCAAGAGTAATATTCAGCATGGAAGCAGACATTGCTGCACTGATGTCTTCATTTGACATATCTGGTGTGATGCCAGCATCATTTGCTGCTGCCTGCATAGCGTAAAGTACATCATATGCATCTGCTGCAAACTGATTTGGTGTCTCACCATTGTTTGCATCGCCATATGCTTTAACAAATTTTACAGTTGCCTCATCATCGCCTGTAGCAGAGAATGGTGTCAGAAGCATAACGCCTTCTGCAAGAGATTTATCAAAGTTCTCAACATTCAGGATTCCATCCATACCATCAACACCAAAAATCTTCATGTCAAGACCAAGGTCATGAGCCTGCTGAAGAATCAGAGCGTTGTCAGAATAGTAGTTCGGAAGGAACAGGAGCTCAGCGCCACTGTCTTTGATCTTTCCAAGCTGTACGGAAAAGTCTGTGTTGTTATCTGTTGTGTATGCTTCATCAGCTACAACCTCAAGGCCGTAATCAGCGCAGGCTGCAACGAATGCATCATGTACACCTGAGTTGTAATCAGCCATGGAATCGTAGAGAGTAGCTACCTTCGTAGCAAGACCTTTCTCAGAAATATACTCAGCAGATTTTGTTCCCTGCATTGGGTCTGTAAAGCACATACGGAACTCATTGTCACCAGCAGTAATGCTGTCTACTGCTGTTGCAGACGGTGTGAAGAGGAATGTACTATCAGCTGCCTCTGCACCTACTGCGATACAAGCACCGGAGGTAACGGTACCGCAAAGCATCTGCATTCCTTTGTCAAGAAGGTCATTGTAAGCGTTAACTGCTTTCTCCGGATCTCCCTGATCGTCACCAGCGTCAAGGATTTCTACCTGATATCCATTGAATCCGCCGTTTGCATTGATCTCATCTGCTGCGATCTTAGCTGCATTATATACACCATTACCATACTGTGCATAATCTCCTGTCATAGGTCCGATGACACCAATCTTGAAGGTTTCCTCGCTCTCTGCAAATACAGATACAGGTGTTACTGTGGATACTGCCATTGCTGCGGCTGCAGTAATGCTGAGTACTTTTTTCAGATTTCTCATAATAAATCTCCTCCTTAATTTATGTAAGAGCGTCTGTCATCTCGCCTCTCATGGTGCCCAAGGCATATCCGAAAAACATGGCATGCAGATTGCAGGAATGATTTTTGGAACAGGTTCTGCAACACTGAGATAGTATAAAAGCCCACTGGTGGTTTCCCAGCCGGCTTTGGCTTCCATAACTTCTTCTCTTTACTACTTTAATGTTATGATTATAGCATTCTGTTTTTTTGATTGCAATAGAAAATTTTATAGTTTTTTTAGAATTGCAAAAGAAATTTCCGTTACAATGACCAATTTTTTCTGTTTATGTTGTTTCTGTGACGTACAAACGTACGTTGTAGGACATACTTTCATGCTGATTTCATATTTTGTATTATGCTCATATTGGAATGTGTTTAAAAAATCAATTCGGACAAAATTAATCACAAGGTGAGACATTCAGATTGCAGGAATGATTTTTTTGCAGACTCCGGGATAAAAAAGTGTCTTCGACACTTCAACTCCCCTGCCCCTCAATC
>UMDT01028822.1_pt1 | contig 11808 bp, 8 predicted proteins | sample 1964561 | NCBI WGS metagenome assembly UMDT01 (sample SAMEA4836001, study PRJEB28245) | human gut metagenome | biome: gut microbiome; material: fecal sample | place: Denmark | collected 2008
CGCCAGGGCAAGAGCCTGGAAAAGCAGGCCTCTGCCGAGAAGAAGTCCGACCCCACCAGCCAGTTCATCTATGCCGCGGTGGATCCCAGCCGTGACTATGGCTTCGTGGCCGTTGCCGCCGGTGAGGGCCTGAAAGCCGTCTTCACGGATCTGGCAGCCGACGCTGTCGTTTCCGGCGGCCAGACCATGAACCCCGCCACCGAGGATATCCTGGCTGCCATCCAGAGCGTGCCTGCCAAGACCGTTTTCGTCCTGCCCAACAACAAGAACATCATTATGGCTGCCGAGCAGGCCCAGAAGCTGGCTGACCGTCAGGTCGTGGTCCTGCCCACCCGCACCGTGCCCATGGGCATCACCGCTCTGCTCAACTTTGACCCCTCTGCCAACACCGAGACCAACACCATCAATATGATGGCTGCTGCCGACAAGGTCTCCACCGGCCTCATCACCTACGCCGCCCGCGACAGCGAGTACGACGGCAAGCGGATCAAGAAAGGCGAGATCATGGCTCTGGAGAACGGCAAGATCGTCTCCACTTCCAACGACCTCGCCAAGGCCACCTATCGTCTGGCACGCGGCATGTGCAAGAAAGATTCCAGCTTCGTCACCATCATCTCCGGCTGCGACGTCTCCGACGAGGAAGCCGAGAAAGTGACCGAGCTGGTCAAGGCCAAGTGCCCCAACCATGTGGAAGTCAGCCACATCCGCGGCGGCCAGCCTGTCTATTATTATATGATCAGCGTGGAGTAATCCTCCGTTGCATTGCAAAATCCCCGGTACAGAGTTTCCTGTACCGGGGATTTTTGTTGCATTTAGAAGAAACTCACCTGACTGCTCTCCGGCAGGTCACCCAGAGCGCCGACCTGGCGCAGGCGGTCCAGAATGGCACTGGACACACCGGAAGCCTGCTGCAGCTCTTCCATGGAGAGGTACTCCTCCCCGTGGATGGTGGAACGCTCCAGCGCGTCGGCTGCCGCGCCGCCCAGGCCTTTCAGCGACGAGAACGGCAGACGGACCTTGCCGTCCTCCACGATGTAGTGGGAGCCCCGGCTCTTGCCCAGCTCAATGGGCAAAAACTCGTAGCCGCGCACCAGCATCTCGTTGACCAGCTGCAGGCTGACCAGCACGTCTTCGTCCTTGGCGTTCTTCTCCTCTTTCAGGCGGCGCTTCACCTCGTTCATGTGGGCGCGGGCCACGGCCGCGCCACCCACGGCGGCCTCGTAGTCGATATCATCCCCACGGACGGTGAAATAGACCGCATAGAACGCCTGCGGGTGGTAGATTTTGAACCACATCAGCCGGATGGCCGACATCAGGTAGGCCACCGCGTGGGCCTTGGGGAACATATACTTGATCTTGCGGCAGCTCTCAATATACCAGTCCGGCACATCGTGCTCCCGCATGGCCTCTTCCCAGCCATCTTTAAAGCCGCCCTTGGCCACCTTGCCCTTACGGACAGCCTCCATGATGTCGAACGCCATCTTGGGCTCCAGCCCCTTGCGGAGCAGGTAGAGCATGATGCTGTCACGGCAGCCAATGACCTCTGCAATGGTGCAGGTGCCGTTCCGGATCAGCTCATCGGCGTTGCCCGTCCAGACGTCGGTACCGTGGGACAGGCCCGAGATCTGGATCAGCTCGGAGAAGTTCTTGGGCCGGGCCTCCACCAGCATTCCGCGGACAAAGTTGGTGCCCATCTCCGGGATGCCGAACGTACCGGTCTGGCTGTCGATCTGCTCCGGCGTCACGCCCAGCGCCTCCGGGCTGGTCAGCAGGCTGTAGACCTTGGGGTCGTTCATTGGGATGGAGTCCACCGGGATGCCCGTATATTCCTCAAAATATTTGTAGAACGTGGGCATATCGTGGCCCAGCTCGTCCAGCTTGAGCAGCGTGTCGTGCAGATACTTGAATTCAAAGTGGGTGGTCAGCAGGCCGCCCGCCACGTCGTCTGCCGGGTGCTGGATGGGACAGAAATCGTAAATTTCGTAGGTGTCCGGCACAACGACCATGCCGCCGGGGTGCTGGCCCGTGGTGCGCTTGACGCCCGTGCAGCCCAGCGTGAGGCGGTTTTCCTCGGCGTGGTTCACGGTCTTTCCCCGCTCTTCCAGATACTTGCGGACATAGCCGTAAGCGGTTTTATCCTGGATACCGGAAACGGTGCCCGCCTTGAACACGTTGGCCTTGCCGAACAGCTCTTCCGTGTAGCGGTGGACATTGGACTGGTATTCGCCCGAGAAGTTCAGGTCGATATCGGGCTCTTTGTCGCCGTAGAAGCCCAGGAACGTCTCAAACGGGATATCATGGCCGTCCACCAGCATCCGGGTACCGCAGTGGGGGCAGTTCTTGTTCGGCAGGTCAAAGCCGTCGTCCACGCTGCCGTCGGTGATGAACTCACTGTGCTTGCACTTGGGGCAGCGGTAGTGGGGCGGAAGGCTGTTGACCTCCGAAATGCCGGAGAAGTGGGCCACAGCCGAGGAGCCGACGGAACCACGGCTGCCCACCTGATAGCCGCCTGCGTTGGAGTAGGCCACCAACTTGACCGCGATGACGTACAGCACCGCATAGCCGTGGCCGCAGATGGAGTCCAGCTCCTTTTGGAGCCGCTTTTCCACGATCTCCGGCAGTGGGTCACCGTAATCCTCCTTGGCCCGCTTCCAGGTGGCGTCGCGCAGCTGCTGCTCCGCGCCCTCGATGCTGGGCGGATAGGTGCCCCGCGGGATGGCCCGCACGGTGTTATCAATACTGGCCGCCACCTTGCGGGGGTTGGTGACCACGATCTCGTAAGCTTTCTCTTTGGGCAGATAGTAGAACTGCTTGAGCATGTCCTCCGTGGTGCGGTAGAACAGCGGCGGCTGGTTGTCAGCGTCTTTAAAGCCGTTGCCCGCCTGCAGCACCGAGCGGTAAATGGCATCCTCCGGCTCGGTAAAGTGGACGTCACCCGTGGCGATGACCGGCTTGTGGAGGTCTTCGCCCAACTGGATGACGGTGCGGTTGAAGTCCTTGATGACTTCTTCGCTCTCCACCTTACCCTCCCGGACCATATAGGCATTGTTGCCCAGAGGCTGCACTTCCAGGATGTCGTAGTAGGACGCGATCTTCTTCAGTTCCTCGTAGGAGCGGCCTTCCACAATGGCGCGGTAGAGCTCGCCTGCCTCGCAGGCCGAGGTCAGGATCAGGCCGTCACGGTACTTGTTCAGCAGGCTGCGGGGCACACGGGGCTTTTTGAAGAAGTAGTTGACGTGGGCCTCGCTGACGATCTTATACAGATTTTTCAGGCCCATCTGGTTGCGCACCAGAATAATGAGGTGGTAGTATTTTTTCTTCAGCACCTCACGGTTTCCGCCCAGGCCCGTGTTGATCTCGCTGGCCTTGGCCACCTGCTTTTCTTCCAGGTCTTTGAGCATCACGCAGAAGATGCGGCCCAGGGCCCCGGCATCCTCGCAGGCACGGTGCGCCTCGTAGGCAGGCAGCTCCAGATGCTTGTTGATGGTGCCCTGCTTGTAGTTGTGCAGGCCGGGGTACATGGCCTGCGCCATGGTCAAGGTGTCGATATAGGTCGGTTCAAACTCGATGCCGCTCCGCTTGGCCGCTGCCCGCAAAAAGCGGATATCAAAGGAGTGGGCGTTGTGGGCCACCAGAATGCGACCATCTGCAAACTCCAAAAAGGCTTTCAGCGCCTCGGCCTCGCTGGGGGCGTTGTCCACCATCTCGTTGGTGATGCCCGTCAGCTCGGTGATCTTGGGGGTGATGGGCTTACCGGGCTTGACAAAGGTGTCAAACTCCTCCACCACTTCCCCGTTCCGGACGATGACGCCGCCGATCTCGGTCAGGTACTCCACACCGGGGTCCAGGCCTGTCGTCTCGGTATCAAAGACGCAGAACTCCCCGGTCAGCGGCTCATCTTTCACACCGTAGACGCAGGGGATCATATCGTCCACAAAGTAGGCCTCACAGCCGTAGATGAGCTTGAAGTCAGGGTCTTTCTTGTGGATGTCATCAGCGGCCAGCATGGCCTCCGGGTAGCCCTGACAGACACCGTGGTCGGTAATCGCAATGGCCGGGTGTCCCATCCGGTGAGCCAGCCGGACGATGCCGCCCGGGTCACAGAACGCGTCCATACTGGACAGCTTGGTATGCAGGTGGAGCTCCACCCGCTTGACCGGGGCGGTGTCCTCCCGCTTTTTCCGCTCCACAAACAGCACATCGTAGGGATACACGATGTAGTCGTGCTCGTATTTGTCGTAAGTGCAGTCGCCCTTGACGATGACCGTCGTCCCTTTGGGGATGCTCTCCCATTTGGAGCAGTCCTCCCCCTCCTGTGCACGGACTTTCAGATTGATGGAGCCCGTGTAGTCCGTGATGGAAACGGTGTAGATTTTGCGGAAATTGCCCTTGACCTCGGTAAAGAAGACATCGCCCCAGATCATGCACTTGCCGCCCTCGCCGCCCAAATCTTTGAGGGGGGTGAGGTTCTTTGGGGAGAACATCTTGCCGTGGAAAATGGTCACGGGCTTGTCCGTCAGGTCCAGTCCCTCCACCTTGATGGAGGGGGCCGTGTTCTTCTTCTCAAATTTGACCACCGGCGGCGCGATCTTGCGCTCCAGCTTTTCTTCCATCTGGCGCTGTTCCGCCTCATCCACCGCGCTCTGCAGGGTCACTTTGGGCTTGACCCCCGTATGGGTGGCTACCCGCTGGGCCAGCAGGTCCTCAAAACCCATCTCCTGCAAAAACTTGGTGCCGTGGCAGACACCGATGCGGATATTCTGGCCCGTAATGCTGATCTTGCACCGGTCCAGAAAGCCGTTGATGGGCACGCCGTCCCGCTTCATCTCCTCCATCAGCTCCCGCAGGGCAGCTTCGTCCATGGAAGCGTAACCGAAGAGGTTCTCAATTTTCAGTTCAAAGCCCTCATAGCCCGGCTGCAGCGAGGCCAGCAGCCGCGCGCACAGGCCTTTGTCCAGCGGGGCGGCGCTGCGCAGGGTAAAGATCACCTGCCTTTCCTGCCGCAGCATCCGGGCGCGCTCCACAATGACCTGTCCAAAGCAGGATGCAAACGCCGGGTCTACCATAAACTGCGGCCAGAGCTGGGAAACGAGTGGTGTCACAGTGATACTCCTTTGTGTTGGGGAATAAACAGCACAAACTGCCGCGCCCGGTTTTCAGGCGTGGCAGTATTGCTTTATCATGATTGCTTACAGCTTATAAATCTCATCCATGAACTGATCGAGGATGTTGTCACCCGTCAGCTTCTTGATGGGCTGGCCGTGGATGAACAGCACCGCCTCGCCCTTGCCGCCGGCAATGCCGATGTCGGCCTCGCGGGCCTCACCAGGGCCGTTGACAACACAGCCCATAACGGCCACCTTGATGGATTTCTTATAGCCCTGCAGACGCTTTTCCACCTCGTTGGCGATCTCGGTGCAGGGGTACTGGGTGCGGCCGCAGGTGGGGCAGGTGATGACCTCCGGGCCCGCCACCGGGAAGCCGACGGCACGCAGGATGTTGTAGCCTGCTTCCACCTCTTTTTCCGGCTCGGCAGCCAGCGAGACACGGATGGTATCGCCGATGCCCTCCAGCAGCATTCCGCCAATGCCCATGCCGCTCTTGAGCAGGCCCATCTGGTAGGTGCCAGCCTCGGTGACGCCCACATGCAGCGGGTAGTCCGTCACGGCACTCAGCTGGCGGTATGCCTCCATCATGCGGGGCACGTTGGAGTTCTTGATGGAGATGACGATGTTGTTGAAATCAAACTTTTCCAGTAGACGGACGTGATACAGGGCGCTCTCCACCATGGCCTCCGGCACGGGAGCGCCGTACTTGGCCAGGATGTGCTTTTCCAGGCTGCCGCCGTTGACGCCGATGCGGATGGGGATATTCTTCTGCTGGCAGGCCTGCACGACGGCTTTCACGCGGTCATCGTCGCCGATGTTGCCCGGGTTGATGCGAATTTTATCCACGCCCACGTCTGCACAGGCCAGTGCAGCCTTGTAATCAAAATGGATGTCCGCCACGATGGGGATGTTGACGGCATTTTTGACAGCCTCGATGCACTTGGCATCGGCGGCACTGGGGCAGGTCACCCGCAGGATCTGGCAGCCTGCTGCCTCACAGCGCTTGGCCTGGGCCACGTTGCCCTCAATATCCTCCACCGGAACATTCAGCATGGTCTGCACGGCGATGGGGTTTTTGCCGCCGATGGTCACATTGCCGATCTTCACTTCTCGTTTCAGCTGCCGCATGGTTTACTTCCTTTCGTCAAATCGCCCCGGTAATGAGCCGGAGAATATCGTTGTACGTTGCAAAAATCATCAGACCGAACAACAGCGCAAAAGCCGCCACGGTCAGGCTGCCCTGGATCTTTTCCGGCACGGCATAGCCCGTGATCCCCTCGATCAGGAGGAAAACGATCTTGCCGCCATCCAGCGCCGGGAAGGGCAGCAGATTGAGGATGCCCACGTTGATGGTAATGAGCGCCAGCAGTTCCAGCAGATCCTGCCAGCCATAGCTGGCCGCCTGCCCGATGGCTGTTACGATGCCCACCGGGCCGGAAAGATCGTTGATGCTCTCCCGCCCGCGCACAAGGTCCGCCAGCGAGGTGTAGATGATCCGCCCGTAATAGAGCACGCTGTTGCCCGCCTCTTTCAGGACATTGAGGGGCGTTTTCTGGATGCCGTAGACCGTAAAGCCGAGGCTCATATGGGTCTCGCCGGAGTCATCCACCCAGGTATCAAACTGGACATCCGGCAGTTCCACCGTCTTGCCATCCCGCAGGACGGTAAAATCCGCGCGGTACTGCTCGGCGCGCACCAGCTCATAGATCATATCGTTGGCCACAAAGCACCGCCGTCCGTTGACGGCCAGCACCTTGTCCCCTGCTTCCAGACCTGTCTGGCCGCAGAGCGCCCCCTCGTTGATTTTATAAATGACCCGGCTGGTGATGGGCTCGTTCCGGGCGGAGATCAACAGCACCAGCACCACAAAGCCCAGCACAAAGTTCATGAACGCGCCGGCCGCCATCACCAGCATCCGCTGCCAGACGGCCGCCTCGTTCAGAGGCTTGCCAAACCTCTCCGGCTGCCGCGCAGCCATCTCCCCTGTCAGGGGAGGCTCTGGCGTGTCGCGGAGGTTCTCCGCCTGCTGACTCTCGGGGCTTTCCTCGCCCTCCAGCGCCACATAGCCGCCCACCGGGAGCAGCCGCAGGCTGTACTGGGTGCCATGGTAAATGTTATGCCACAGCGCCGGGCCCATGCCAATGGAAAACTCGTTGACCTGCACGCCGCAGAGCTTTGCCACCGCAAAGTGGCCAAACTCGTGAATGGCGATCACCGCGCCAAAGACAAAGAGGGCTGCCAGAAACGTGATAATAAAAGACATAGCTTCTCCGGTTTACAGGTGTGCCCGCACGAACGCGCGAGCCATCTTGTCGCACTCGTACACATCAGCGAGGGTGTAGTCGCTGCCAAAGCTGTCGCTGTCCACCACAGCCTCCACCAGACGGCCAATGTCCAGGAAGCCGATCTTGTCTTCGAGGAAGAGCTTGACGGCCTCCTCGTTGGCACCGTTGGCGGCGCAGGGGCTGAGGCCGCCTTTCTTGATGGCCTTTTTGCAGGCCGCCAGGCAGCGGAACGTCTCTTCGTCAGCCACATCAAAGGTCAGCAGTTTGAGGGTGGTGAAATCCAGCTCCGGCACCACGCCCGGCACACGGGCCGGGTAGGTCAGGGCATACTGGATGGGAATGCGCATATCGGGCACGCCCAGCTGTGCAATGATGGAGTTGTCGCTGTACTGCACGGCCGAGTGGACGACGCTCTGGCGCTGGACCACGATCTGGATTTTTTCCGGGGGCAGGCCGAACAGCCAGACGGCCTCGATGAGCTCCAGACCCTTGTTCATCAGGGTAGCGGAGTCAATGGTGATCTTGGCGCCCATGTTCCAGTTGGGGTGCTTGAGGGCATCGGCCTTGGTCTTGCCCCGCAGCTCCTCGGTCTTCATCCCGAAGAACGGGCCGCCGGAAGCCGTGAGCAGAATCTTGGTCAGGCTCTTGGCGCTCTCTTTATCCTGCAGGCACTGGAAGATGGCGGAGTGCTCGCTGTCCACGGGCAGCAGCTTGACGCCGTGCTTTGCCACCGCCTGAGTGACCAGATGGCCGCCCGTGACAAGGCTCTCTTTGTTGGCCAGCGCCAGATCGTGGCCGCTCTCAATGGCGGTCAGGCTGGCACCCAGACCCGCGATCCCCACCACGCTGTTCAGCACCACATCGGTGCCGTCCATGGCGGCCAGCTCTTTCAGGCCCTCGGGGCCCACCAGCAGCTTGGGCGCGTTGGCACGTCCGGAGAGGGCCGCGTCCAGTTTGGCGGCAGCCTCAGGGTTGGTCATGCAGACGTACTTGGGGTGGAATTCCTCCACCTGTTCGAGAATTTTATCCACGTGGCTGTGGGCCGAGAGGCCAAACACCTCATAGCCCTGTGCACGGATGACATCCAGACTCTGGGTGCCGATGGAACCGGTGGAGCCCAGAAGCGTAATTTTTTTCGACATAAAAAGCTTCCTCCTATGGTTACTGATAGAAGACCGCCGTGATCACCATGGTGACGAACGGTGCAATGAACATCACACTGTCAAAGCGGTCCAGGATGCCGCCATGGCCCGGGAAAATGGTGCCGTAATCCTTGATGCCGCACTGGCGCTTGACCACGCTGGCAAACAGGTCGCCATAAATGCCCAGCACCGCCGCCACACAGGCCAGCAGCGCAATGACAACGTACATCGAAACACCGATGTTGGAGCGGGTAAAGGCCTCCATCCGGTCCGCCGCGATGGAATAAATGAGGGTCGCCGCCACGCCGAACACCATCGTGCCCAGCACGCCGCCAATGGCACCCTCCACGGTCTTTTTGGGGCTGACCACCGGGCAGAGCTTGTGCTTGCCGAACGCGCGGCCTGCAAAGTAGGCGCAGGTATCGCCGCCCCAGGCAAAGCAGAGGATGAGCAGGATGAAGAAGACGGCGTCATAGCCGTACTCCTCCACGGGCAGCAGCTCCTTGAGCCGGATGAACGAGTAGAAGCAGAAGATCACAATGCCCGAAAACATCGCAAGGCCGCTGGCTTTCTGGTAGCTGATGGTCCCGTTGCGCACCACCAGATAGATGGCATAGAACAGCACCACCAGGAACGAGGCGGGCATGACCAGACGGCGGTAGAGCTCATAACTCGACAGCATGACCAGGAATGTGTATGGCACCAGAACCCCAAAGAGCGGCCAGCCCTGCTTCTCAAAACCGAGAGCCGCGTAAATTTCATGGAGGGCAATGAGGGTGATGGCCGTGATGACCAGATTAAAGATCAGGGTGTCAAACGTGAACAGAACGCCAATGAGGACGACGATGCCCACAACGGCTGTGATGATTCTTGTTTTCATAGGGTTTTGTTTCTCCTTTGGAAATCTGCCGGGGCGGCTTTTGTTCAGATGCCGCCGAACCGACGGGAGCGCTTGTTGAATTCCGTGATGGCGGCGTCCAGGTCGTCGCGGGTGAAATCAGGCCAGAGAACATCCATCTCTACCAGCTCGGAATAGGCAGCCTGCCAGAGCATGAAGTTGGACAGCCGCTTCTCGCCCGAGGGACGGAGGATGAAATCCGGGTCTTTCTGGCCGGTGGTATACATGGCGTCCGACATCATCTCCTCGGTGATGTCCGCAGGCTGGAGCTCCCCGGTCTTGACTTTCTCGGCCAGCTGCCGGGTCGCCCGCACGATCTCCGGGCGGCCGCCGTAGTTGACGGCAATGTTCAGGGTCATGCCCGTCTTGTGAGCGGAGTCTTCCTCCAGCTCGTTCATCAGCTTCTGGAGCTTGGGGTCCAGCGCGGCGCGGTCGCCCAGGAACTTGATGCGGATGTTGCGGTCCTTATAATTGAAGCCCTTGAGCAGGTACTCGCCAAACAGCTTCATGATGGCGCTGACTTCTTCCAGCGGGCGCTTCCAGTTTTCCGTCGAGAACGCGTAGAAATACACCGACGAAACCCCCAGCTCCTCGCAGTAGTTGGCGATGTCCTGGAAGACGGCGGCACCCTTTTTGTGCCCGGCCGTGCGGGGCAGGCCCCGCTGCTTGGCCCAGCGGCCGTTGCCGTCCATGATGATGCCGATGGACAGGCCCTCGGCAAATTCTTTGGGATGGTTCATGAAAGATCCTCCTGCGTTTGCGGAGAGGGTCTCCCCTCCCCGGGTCTGGAAAAAAGTGCCGCGCACCTGTTCCAAGCGCACGGCACCTCCTGTTTTTCGTTTACCGCGGCCGATCAGACGGACATGATCTCTTTCTGCTTTTCTTCAACAGCGGCGTCAATGTTCTTGATATACTTGTCCGTCAGCTTCTGGACATCCTCTTCCATGGTCTTCTGGGTGTCCTCGGTCAGCTCACCGGTCTTCTTCATCGCCTTGGCCTTATCCATGGCCTCGCGGCGGACATTGCGGACAGCCACCTTGGCCTCCTCGCCCAGCTTGGAGACTTCCTTCGCCAGCTGCTTGCGGCGCTCCTCGTTGGGAGCCGGGAAGTTCAGGCGGATGGTCTGGCCGTCGTCAATGGGGGTGATGCCCACATCGCTGGCCATGATGGCCTTGCTGATGGCGCGCAGCAGGCTGCGGTCCCAGGGAGTAATGGTCAGGGTGCGGGCCTCGCTGACGGCCACGGATGCCACCTGCTGGATGGGAGTGGGCGCACCATAGTAATCCACGCTGACCTTATCCAGCACAGCGGGGTTTGCGCGGCCTGCACGCACAGCGGCCAGCTCACGGTTCAGATGCTCCACAGAGCTCTTCATTTTCTCTTCAAATGCCTTGGTGTTGCTGCTCATTGTCCTAGTCTCCTGTTTCTTATCATTAACCAGCCAAAGCGCGGCTGGTTCATTCTATGATGGCGTTCGGGATATTATCTCAGCCCTCGTAGACCAGCGTCCCCACATTCTCGCCCTGCACGGCGCGGGCAATGTTGTCCGGGTCGGCCAGATCAAACACGAGGATGGGGAGCTTGTTGTCCCGGCAGAGGGTGGCAGCCGTGCCGTCCATAACGGCCAGCCGGTCTTCCAGCACCTTGGTAAAGGTCAGGGTATCGTACTTCTTGGCGTCGGGGTACTTGTGAGGATCCTTATCGTAGACGCCATCCACCATGGTGGCCTTGAACATAATGTCCGCCGAGACCTCAACGGCACGCAGAGCCGTGGTGGTATCGGTGGAGAAGAACGGGTTGCCCGTGCCGCCGCCGAAAATGGCGATCTTGCCCTCCTCCATGGCCCGCAGAGCATCCTTGCGGGTAAAAGCCGGAGCCACCTGCGGCATGGTGATGGAGGTAAACACCTCGGTCTGCACACCCAGCTGCTCCAGCTTGTCGGAGACGGCCAGCGCGTTCATCACCGTTGCCAGCATCCCGATCTTATCGGCCAGAGTGCGCTCCATCTTGCCGCTGGAACGGCCGCGCCAGAAGTTGCCGCCGCCAACCACAATGCCGATCTGCACACCCAGCTCATGGGCTTTCTTCACGCCGCCGCAGATGGCGTCCATGGTGGGCTCATCAAAGCCCGTACCTTTTTCGCCGCCCAATGCTTCGCCGCTGATCTTAAGAAGGATACGCTGATATTTCAATGCCATAATCCAAACACCGCCTGTTCTATCTTCCGTCGGGGCATACCCCGGCATTTTTTACTATAGCTTATTTTACAATAAAACATTCATAAAGTAAACAGGAAATCTGCGCGGAGATTTCAAAGCGTTCCGGAACGGACGCGCAGACCGCGCAGCAGCTGCTTCATTCCGGGCGGAATGCGG
>UMDT01019321.1_pt1 | contig 11799 bp, 9 predicted proteins | sample 1964561 | NCBI WGS metagenome assembly UMDT01 (sample SAMEA4836001, study PRJEB28245) | human gut metagenome | biome: gut microbiome; material: fecal sample | place: Denmark | collected 2008
TTTTCCCATAGGCCGCAAGCTCTTCCCCCAGATTACCCAGCTGGTTGGGGCCGAAATAAACTTTGGTGGGTATGTCATAAATAAATGAGTTCATAATTTGTATTCCTTTCGTGATTTATATTGTAGTTCTTATTTGCATAAATTATGCTCAAAATCATACCAGCGGGCGAAGTGCGGCGTACAGCTGCCGGTAGCGCTCATAAATTTCCATGTACCGCTCGTGCTGCCGCGGGTCCGGGTAGTAGGTCTCTTTTTCTCTCACCATTTGCGCGGCGGCCTCCTGCAGGCTCCCGAAGCAGCCGATAGCCGCCCCGGTTATCATGGCGCTGCCCACCGTACCGGAGTACGCTGTGTGGAGCGCGGTCATCGGTATATTCAGCACGTCCGCCTTCATCTGCATCCACAGGCTGGACGCCGCCCCGCCCCGTTCTGCGTAATTGCTTTCGCTATCCTTTCCCAACGGATACATAGGTTGGTCAATGGGTGGCAAATCCGCCTCTCCGTCCTCCGCAAAGAGGTAAACATAGGCATTTTTGCCGTCCCAGACCACCTTTTTTACGATGGTGCGCAGCAGGCGGCGTTTTTCCTCCAGCGTGGCAGAATCCACCGCGCTGGCAAAGGATTCTATCATTTCCTGATGGAAAGCGAACTCCTGATGGAGCATCCGGCTCTGCTCGGTGAGGGCTTCCAACTCGGAAAGTCTTGCCTGCTGAGTCTCGCTCTCCCGATGCAGTTCGTCGATCTGCTCCATGACATACTTCGCGGAGGTGTCGCTGGCAACGGACAGGGACTCCACCAACCGCTTGATGCGCTCTTCCGTCTCGGTGTGCTTTTCCCGGAGCAGCGCAAGCTCTGCGTCGTAGCCCTCCTTGCTGCCGCTGATGACCTTCTTGGTCTGCGCCAGCAGCCGGGCAAGGGTCTCCTTGTCGGCGGATAGCTTGCGGATTTCTTCAATAATTTTAGCGTCCAGCGTGTTGCCGTTGCAGTTTTTCATAGAGCAGACCGTGCCGTGGCTGCGCTCCTTGGTGGAGCACATGTAGGTGTAGATCAGCTCGTCGTCCGCATTCTTGCGGTTGGTCAGCTTCGGGCGCATATAGTCGCCGCATTCGCCGCAGCGCAGCAGCCCGGACAGCAGCGCCACGTTGCTGCGGGGTCTGCGGTAGCTCTTGGATTTGTTGACATCCAGCATGGCCTGCACCCGTACCCAGTCGCTGCCCGCGATGATGCCCGGATGCTTGCCCACCGCCACGATCCACTCCTCCATTGGGCGGATCTGATTCGCCTTGCCGGGGCGCTGGAGCGTGCGGTTGTACGCCATGACGCCGTGCTCGCCGTCGAACTCCGAGCACTCGGCAAACAGGTCGACATTGTTTTCTTTCAGATACTGATACGCCGTCTCGTCGGCAATCATGTAGACTGGGTTCGTGAGAATTCCCCGGATGGCAAAGCGGGTGAACTGCTTGCCGCGCTTCGTGACACAGCGGTGCTCCAACAGGTACTGGTCGGTCTTGCTGAGAGAGCCGGTTTCCATGAACACCTCAAAGATCGTCTTGACCAGCTGGATTTCCTCCGGGATGGGCTTGAGCTTGCAGGCTTTCTTTACCTTGCCGTCCACCGTCACGCTGGACAGGCTCTCCGAAGCGTAGCCCGTGGGCGTTGTGCCGCCCAGCCAGCGCCCGGTCTTGGACAGCTCGTGCATATTGTCCCGGATGCGCTCGGCGATGGGCTCCCGCTCCAGCTGGGAGAACACGGACGCAATGTACATCATGGCGCGGCCCATGGGGGAAGACGTGTCGAACTACTCGCGGATGGAGATGAAGTCAATGTGCCGGTCGCCCAAGTCCTCGATAAGCTTGGCAAAGTCGCCGATGTTGCGGCTGATACGGTCGAGGCGGTAGACCACGATGGCGGCAAAGGCGATCTTCTGGGAGTCCTTCATCATTTTCTTGAACTGCGAGCGCTCCAGATTGCCGCCGGAAAAGCCCTCGTCCTCGTAGACCAGCACGTTTTCCGCCGCTTCCTCGCCAAAGTGTATGGCGATGTACTGGCGGCACAGCTCGATCTGGTTCTCAATGCTCTCGCCCTTGCCGGTGAATTTGGACTTACGGGAGTAGATGACATATTGCTTCGGCGTATCTTTCGTTTTCATGGCAGCACCTCGCGTTATTCGTTAGGTTGATGGGTATATTATATCGGATTGGAATCCATTTGAAAAGGTACCCAAGGGAAGAATCTGAAAATTTCTGTGGGAGGCAGAGGTTTTCGCGCGCTGACCGTGCCCGTTCGGAGAGCATCACTCATGTGCATCGAGAAAATGATTGATGAAATGAGCGATGTATGCTATTTAGAACATTATTGTTTTCGTCATCGACTGCATTCGTGCAGTCGCGCCGCACGATTTTTACGTATTGCTACTTGTCATACGTCAAGTAACTTTTGTTTTAGAACTTGTCATATGACAAGTACATCCAACTTAAAACCTGCATAAAACCGCCGCCCGAACGAAAAATCGGGACGGCGGTTTTGTTATGCAAGGTTTCTCAGATATTCTTCCACATTCTGATACTGAATACCGTCTATCACTTGGCTTTCCCCACGGTAGAGGACGAACTTTCCGGTGATCGGGCCGTAGCGGTGCTCGGTCTGTGCGCATTTTTGCTCGTCGATCGGATGGCGATACTGCTGCGGGACAGCTTCCTCGCTGTGCTTGATCTCAAAAATCCGACAGGAGCCTGCCTCCGGGTCAAACACCACCATGTCAAATTCGCCCACGGGGAATTGCAGGACAAATACCTGCTTCTTGGGGTTTGCCAGCTTGGTTTCCAGCAGGACGATATCCTCCAGCATCCGCCCCTTGATCTCGGTCAGGATGCGCTGCTGCACAGCGGTGCGCTCTGCCAGAGACAGCGTACTGAACGTTTCATCCAGCAGCAGGCTCCGGATCAGCGCATCCGCCTGCGCATAGCGGAGTCCCGGCTGCGCGATCACCGTGCGGCTGGACTTCGTGCTGACATCCGGCAGGTGCAGCACATCGATTTCCCGCGTTAAGTCCAGCAAGTCCAGATACTCCTTGATCTCCGCCGCGTGAACATCGTCCAGCGCTACGGTCTGCTCTGCCCTGTTGCGGATCTCCAGCAGCTTCCGCAGGCTGTCGGTGACAAGCGCAAGGTCGATGCGGTCGAGGATGTCCGTCGGGTTCTTCCGATCCCGGCGCAGGTTGCTGACGGAAATGCCGAGGTCGTGGGACTTCCAATCCTGCGACAGCACCTCCAGCGTGAAGCGGTGGTTGATGTCCTCCACGACCCGATTGATGGCGCTGGTCAGCTCGCCCTTCTCGTATAAATCCCGCAGATGACGGAAGTGCCCCTCGTACTGATAGCAGCGCAGAGAGTGCTGGATGTTGCGGGCAATGGCGGTATCCACGTATTCGTCAGTGCTTTCCTTGCTGGCAAAGGTGGAGGTCTCGTTATAGTGGACGCCGCCGAGACTCATAGTGCCGCCATATCGAATGTACTCGTCGATGCTATGGATGCCGAGCACGGACTCAAACTCACGGTAGGGGATGAAGGTGGTGTGCAGCAGAATGCAGCGGTCGTAAAGCTGCTCGTCCTCGGTAAAGAGGAAGCCCAGCGAGTCCTTGCCGGAGAGCACGATCTTCATACCGCAGGCCGCAAACACGTCAGAAAACAGCGCTGCGCTCTCGATGAAATCCTCCATCAGCGTCACCTTGTCGAGGAACACATAGCGAAAGCCCTGCGTCTCCAGCAGCTTGAGATCACGGTTTACATCCGCCAGCGTATCTCTTGCAGTGATCTGAATGAACGCTGCCTTGGCAAGCTCTGCGTCGTTCATCTCCGCAAAAATCTGACGAATCATGGTGGTTTTCCCCGTCCGGCGCAGGCCGTAGAGAATGAACACCTTGTCCTGCGGCTCGCCGTAGACAAAATCATGCAGCTGCCGGAAGCACTTGCGCTTGCGATAGGCCCGAACAGGCGATGCAAAGGAGCGCAGCGCCTCGCCAGTACGGACATTGGTGGTAAACGCGGAGGCATTCACAGATTTCCCCTTGGGCAGTTGCTTTTTCAGCGCCTTCAGCTCATGCTCCAGTTCCTTCCGCCGCTCGATTTGGGTGCGGAAATTCTCCAATTCGTCAGCAGGAATATACTTCTCCCGCCGCTTCTTGTTTTCTGTCCAACGATGGTAGAAATAGTCCTTGTCTCTGACGGTTTTCTTTGTAATGAAACCGGCTGGCAGAGCAGAAATCTGCTGTTCCAGCTCCGCCGCGCGGGTTTGCATCTCAGATAAGTCCATAGCGCACCTCATGTTCATTAGTGGTATTCTATGCAGAATTATACCCTATTATACCCTCGAAGTCAAGGGTATAATAGGGTATAATTATTTTCTTCGAGCTGCTTAGCTACTAATATTCAAAGCACTTTCCTCAGCGTCTTCCTTGGTATTATACTTTCCCAAGTGAAATAGAAATGGTGCCTTTGGCATAACCATCATCAAGCCTATATCAGTGAAAACGAACGACAACATGCATGCTCAACCGTGTGCCCCTCAACGGGAAGAAGGGCAAGCATGCCCACGTCTTTATTGACGAGTTCCATGTGGTATTTGTGAATGAGTTCGCGGCGCAGTTCGTCAACTCTGCACGACGGCAGTTCCGTAAGCGCAGCGCACAACTCTGACGATAGCTCCCGCGTGAATAGTTGCTGTTGTACTACCATTTGCTACGTCTGAAACAGTTGCTCTTTTAGGATATCAGAAGTCAAAAATTGTGGGAAGAATACTCGGTATATTACTTGTAGTAGTTTCTGCGTTGTAAATAGATATGACCCACAGAAGGTAAAGAAAAGAGGGATAGAAAAGAATCAGGCGTTAGAAAGTATTTCACGGAGGAGATCAAGAGGGCTTTTGCCGCCCAACGTGCGCATGGGCTTTCTGTTGCTCCAACGCAAATGATCTTTGAACTTTCGATTTAGATCTTTTACACTTACAAACTTTTCCCAGTTGTAAAAATAGCGCTGGTCGTTTCGATGACTCCGCTCTACCTTGCCGTTGTGCCAAGGCGTTCTGGGCGGAATCAGCTTGTGCTGCCCGCCGGTGTTCTTCAAAGCGATGTCAAACGGACAGAGTCCATATCGCTGATGTACTTGTATGTAAACTTAGTTCCGTTATCCGTCTGGATCGTCTGAATCTTGAAGGGAAATATTTTTTGAAGCATTTTGAAGAACTTTACCGAGTTTTCCGGTGTATATTCCTCAAACCCGTAAATAAATCGTATCCTGGTGCATTCGTCTATAGCTGTCCATTGGTAAAAGTGCTTTTCGTCCCGTCTCGCTGCGCCTTTCAGGCAGTTATACGGCACTTTTTTAACGTCTACCTGCACTTTTTCTCCCGGGACGAGAATCTCGGGATACCGGCGGTCACTCTTGCGTATGTTTGGCTTCTCCTGCTTGCCTCCGCACAGTCCGAGTCTTTTAGCGGCATAGATCCCGAAACCGGCGTTTGCGCAAATTTTGTTGACTATTGAGAACGGAATCGGTATAATGAAAGCAAAAGTATTCTGAGCAGGAGGACGAAATGCATGGCGACGATCAAGGATGTTGCTAGGATAGCGGGCGTGTCCGTGTCGACCGTCTCTCACGTGGTCAACGGAACCCGATACGTTAGTCCTGAGAAAGTCCGGAAGGTCGAGGACGCTATTCGCCAGCTGGACGAGCTCCCGAATTTCATCGCGAAACGGAGCGCATTGAAGAGCAAACTGTCCGAAAGCCGCTATGTGCTGATCTTGCTGTCGAAAAAACGCAGCCTGTTTCAGAATCAAGTCAAGGAAAAGCTGGAAGAAATCGTAGAGCAGAAAGGCTATATCGCCATTTCGCTGGCGTATGACCTCGATGAAGACCGACTGGCGGCCATTCGCGCACTGGCGGGAACGCTGGATCTTGCGGGAATGGTCGCTTTCCCGGACCGGGAAGGTGTGCTTTCCGGAGCCTTTTTCAAAGGGCTCCGGTTTCCGGTGGTTCTGATTGGGAACCCTGTGGATCGGTTTGCCGCAGACACCCTGCTGCCCGACACCTTTGAGGGCAGCTACCGCGCGGTGCGGCACCTGATTAAAAACGGGCATGAGCGAATCGCTTACCTGTGTGAGTCGGAAGTGTGCGGCACCCAAAGGTTTGAAGGCTACAGGAAAGCTCTGGAGGATTCCGGCATTGCGTTGGAAAAAGTGCTGGTCCGCGCGGGCTTGAAAACCGAGGCGTTGGCCGCCGAAGCTATGGCGCAGATCGTCGCGGCAGAGCCTGCGCCCACCGCGGTCGTGATTGCCGACTCGCTGCCTCTGATTCCCGCCATCCGGTATGGGATCGGCCACAACATCGCCGTGCCCGGCGACCTCTCTGTCGTCAGTCTGAACGATCCGGAATGGGCATCGCTGACGACGCCGGAGCTCACTTGCGTGGATAAACAACCACGGCAATTTGCGCTTTCCGCCGCGGACCTGCTGTTCCGGCGGATTGACCGCGGCGAAATTGCAAACCTCTCTTCGCCCGCGCATGCGTACTGCACGAAAACTCTCCCCTCAATCCTCAATGTGCGCAACTCCACCTGCGGAATCGGCCGGGGTCCCTTCGGGGAACGGGCAGCGGGCGCGGGCGGCCTTGCCTTATCCGAAGTGGAAAAGGAAAAGATTCGGCAAAAGCAGTACACGGCGGCGATCTCATTCCACTATACGGGCAAGGCGTGGATGCGCCTGCAGGAAAAGGGTATCAAAAAAGTCTTCGATGAGCTTGGGATTTCCGTCATCGCCGTCACAGACGCTCATTTCAACGCGGCACTGCAATGCAAACAGTTGGAAAGCATCAAATTTCTGAAGCCGGATCTCCTAATCTCGATCCCCGTTGATACTAGGGGCACCGCGGAAGCCTTCCGCTCGATTGCGGACAGCGACACCCGGTTGGTGCTGATCACCAATGTCCCGGAGGGACTCACCCCGAAGGATTACATCTCCTGTATCTCCGTAAATGAGCGATCCCACGGGGACAGTATGGGCCGCGGGTTGGGCGAGTATATGGTACGGCACGGTCTGAAATATGCGGGGCTGATTTGCCACGGCGAGCAGAACTTCTTTGCCACAAAGCAACGGGACGGCGCGGCGGAACAGGTTCTGACGGAGGAATACCCGGAAATCCGGGTGTGCGGAAAAGTCAATTTCCTGACAGAGGTGGACGTCTACCAGAAAACACTGAAGCTCATCGGGATGTACCCGGAGATTCAGGCTCTGTATGTTTCTTGGGACGGTCCCGCGCTGGAGGTGATAAAGGCCCTGACGGAGCTGGAGCGCACGGACATCGCGATCGTCACGGGAGATCTGGACTATGCCATCGCCATGCAGATGGCACAGGGCGGCATGGTCAAAATGATTAGCGCGCAGTGCCCCTATGAGCAGGGGGAAGCCATCGCAATGGTGGCAGCCAACGGCCTGCTGGGAAAAGCGGTCCCCTCCTTCATCGGGGTGGAGCCCATCAGCATCGACCGGGAGAACCTGCTGAAAAACTGGAAGGCGATCTTCAAGGAGGATCCGCCGGCGGCGTTGCGCAACGCGATCAACCGCAGCGCCGGCGCACTTTAACGGCGGTTCGCCGCGTTCAAACCGACCGACAGAATACCAAGCGGATAAGCATCTGGAAGCAGGGCTTATCCGCTTTTTACATAGCGCCCGCGCAAGCCGGGTTCCCGGAATTTTTCATTGCCCCTATCCCCCGCGCGGCTTTTCGGCCGCGTTTTTTTTTGGCGCAGTAAAGAAAATTTGCGCAAATATACACGAAAGAACGAGAAGTCAAGGCATCTTCCAACGAGCAAACGGCCCGGGCAGCCTAACACAGGTGTCAAAGCATTGCAAGCGAAAAGAAAAGCTTGATTGGAAATGCCTAATTTCGTCTCTTGTATTTGGCGAAACAAACGAATTTTCTCGAAATTACAAGTAGAAATTGACAATCGCCGCAGCGCAGAGTATTATAATGGAAGTAAAATTAATTTGCGCAAATTTATAAAAACAAGAAAGGAGCAGACATGAAACTCGGTTATATGACAAACGCGTTCGGCCCTCTGGTAGGAGAAGGAGGCGGCGTTACAAGCATTAAGGACATCCGGTATCTGACCCTTTGCGATGACGAAGCGGTGCTGAAAAAAATCACAAATGCAGGCTTCCGGTATATTGAGGTGTTGGAAGGGAACCTGACCAAATACGGTTCGGACATCCAAGTGCTCAAAGACATGCTGGCCCGCTACGGTGCCGGCATGATGAGCGTCTGCGTGGGCGCCAATTTTATCTACCCAGACGCGCTGGAGGATGAGATGTTTCACATGGAGACAGTCGCTGCTCTGGCGGAACAGGTAGGCGTTTCCTACGTGGCGTTCTGCGGCGGTGCCATACGCGGGAAAGGCGTCCAGACGGGCGACTATGCGCTTCTGGCCAAAGGGCTGAAGGAGGCAGAAAAAGTCTTCGCCGCCCACGGCATCGAGGCAAGCTACCACCCGCACCTCGGGTCCATGGCGGAAAAGCCGGAACAGATCGACCGACTCTTTTCGGTGAGCGACATCAAGATCTGCCCGGATCTGGCGCATCTGGCTGCCGGCGGCGGAGATCCTCTGGAGATCGTCAAAAAGTACTACGACAGAATCTCCTTCGTCCACCTGAAGGATTTGGACGAAAACGGATTTGCCCCGCTGGGCACTGGGCACGTCGATGTCGAAGGGGTTCTGCGGTTCCTGAAGGAAAAGGGATATGCAGGAGATTATCTGGTGGAGGCTGACGGCTTTGCCGGCGACCCGGAAGAAGCCTGTCGGACATCGTACCGTTTCCTGCAAGGCAAGCTGATCTAAAATTCCTCCCGTCCGCGGCGTCGGTCAACGGCGCGCGGCGCAGGAGGACATCTTAGAATGGGAGGATTTTACAATGAAAAAACTGAATGTGGGCTTGGTTGGTGCCGGGTTCATGGGAAAAGCGCACTCAATCGGGTATTCCGACATGCCCAAGTATTTCTGGCCGGCCCCGGCCGTGCCGGTTTTAAAAACAATCTGCGACATCGTCCCGGAAATCGCGGCGGACGCGAAAGAACGCTTCGGCTTTGAAAAATGCTGCACGGACTGGCGCGACATCGTCAACGATCCCGAGATCGACGTAGTAAGCATCTGCACGCCGAACAACGCCCACGCCGAAATCGCCATCGCTGCGCTGAACGCAGGGAAGCACGTACTCTGCGAAAAGCCGATTGCCTCGACATTGGAGGACGCGAAGGCCATGGCGGAGGCCGCAAAGAAAGCGGCGCAAAAGGGGATCATTGCCATGAACGCCTACCAGTACAGGCGCGTTCCGGCGATCGACCTCGCCAAGAAATTCATCGATGAGGGATCCATCGGCAAAATCCTCAACGTGCGGTGCACCTATCTGCAAAGCTGGTCGGCCGATCCTGCCTCCCCGCTCTCCTGGCGGTTCCAGAAAGACATCGCCGGCGCGGGGACGCTTGGCGACATCGCCTCACACGTGATCGACATCGCCCAGTATCTGGCGGGTGACATCGAGGCGGTGACCGGCATGATGCAGACCTACATCACCGAGCGACCGGTGCAGGAAGGCGGCACAGACCTGCTGGGCACCGTAAAGCTCGGAGCCGACGCGAAGCGGAAGGCCGTAGACGTGGATGATGAGGACAGCTTCCTCGTGAAGTTTAAAAACGGCGCAGTAGGCAGCATCGAGGCCACAAGAAACGCCTGGGGTCGCAACAACTTCATCACGGTAGAGCTTCACGGCACTTTGGGCAGCCTCTACTTCAACTACGAGCGACTCAACGAGTTGCAGGTGTGTTTGGCCGGCGACCCCGACGACAGAAGGGGCTTTAAGACAATCTACACCGGCCCCGCGCATTTTCACGGGGAAGTGACCTGGAACATTCCCGGAATGAACATTGGGTACGGCGAATTAAAATCCATCGAATCCTACGAGTTTATCAAAGCGGTGGTAGAAGGCAGGCAGCCGTCTACCAGCTTCGCAGAAGGGTATCGAGTGGAACGCGTTTGCGATGCCGTGAAACGGTCTGCGGAAACCGGACGTTGGGTAACGGTGAACGATTGATCGAAGCGCCCGTTTGACACGCAGCCCAAAGCCACATGTCATAAGAGTGACCCACAAAGGTAAAAAGCAGATTTTCAAAATCGTGCAGACCATTGCCGACGACGAGATACACCGGCCGGAAGTCCGAGAGAGGTATCTGTCTAAATTTCAAATTTGCCAAAAGTCCACCGCAATTTTCGTGAAATTGCGGTGGACTTTTCCTTGATACCGGCGCAGCAAGCTCACCCTGCGACTGCTCGGAAGGCGCTCTGCCTGAAACGTTCCATATGGATCTGAATCTTGACAAATTTCGGATTTAGGGGTATGCTATTTTGTGCTTAGAGGGTACCCGTTTACCTAATCATTACAGCAAAGAAAGAGAGAGGTACAACATGAATATTTATAGTGATGCAATCGAGCAGCTCGGTATATTCACCATCGTCGGCGGAATTTTGGCTATCGTCGCCACAGTTTTGGCCTATGTGTTTATCGTCCCCGAAAACGCCGCGAAAAGCTCAATGCTTTCGGCAAGTTCCTCCACGATACCTGCAATTTCAAGTACCTGATCGTAGAGAAAATTCTGCAGGCTCTGTACATTTTCTTCACGGCAGATATGATCATTCTGGGCTTCTTCATGCTCTTTGCCGCGCCTGAAGACTACTTTGGCAATCGCCACTGGCTGGGCGTCTACGGCATCCTGACCATGATCCTCGGACCCATTATGATCCGACTGGTGTATGAACTGTTGATGATGGCAGTCTTACTGCTGAAAAACGTAATCTCCATTAACAATAAGCTCCGCAACCAGAACGGAAACGAAGAGAAGAACGGCATTTTCATGGCCCCCGACATGAGCGACCTGCGCCAGCAGCTTCGGTCTAAGGCAGCACAGCCTCAGAACCCGCAGCCCCAAGTCCCGCAGAGCGCACCCGTAGCCAAATTCTGCGGCAAGTGCGGTTCTCCGTTGAACGAAGCCGGCAAGTGCCCCAACTGTGACAACAATCAGCCTCAGGCTTAAACGCAAACATTAAGATTATGCCCCGAGCGGAAGCAATACCGCTCGGGGCTTTTGGTTTTATCGGGAAAAATCTGCCGAAAGTCCCTTAAATTGAAAACCGCTCTCTTGCCCTCTCTGCTTTCTTCATGATAAAATAAGGGAAAAACCAAAACGGAGATATCTTCCATGTTTGCCCTTACAAACGAGCCTTAACTTTTCTTATACTCGAAAAAATGCACTCCAAAGATTGATTAAATCAACTGTGTTAATTATAGCATTTTTTGATTTTTTCAATAGAATTACGAAAAAAAGTTAGTTTTTGGCAAAGAAAGTAAGAGCAAAACAACTTTTAATAACAAGAGAAATGTATATGGAGATGAGATAGAATGAGAATTTTTTTATGCGGTGGAGGTTGTGGACAACAAACAGTTGATGCAAATAAGAAATTAAATAAAGTTATAGATCATAATAAACCTATATTATATATTCCACTTGCTATGCCAAGCGAAAGATATCCAAGCTGTTATGAATGGATTAAAGATGAATTAAAAGGGGTTGATGTTCCAAATATAGATATGGTTGTTTCGAGTGCTGATTTATTTAATAAAAATTTAGAAAATTATTCCGCATTATTTATTGGTGGTGGAAATACTTTTAAATTACTAAAAGATTTGAAAGATAGTGGTTC
>UMDT01054148.1_pt1 | contig 11771 bp, 9 predicted proteins | sample 1964561 | NCBI WGS metagenome assembly UMDT01 (sample SAMEA4836001, study PRJEB28245) | human gut metagenome | biome: gut microbiome; material: fecal sample | place: Denmark | collected 2008
CTGCTGTTTTTCTTCAAGCTCATAAACGGCCTGCTCGATTTCTTTGCACGTAGCGCACAGCTCATCCATGTAGGGCAGCTTTTCTTTACGACATCTTCTTATGATCACCTGATAATGGCCAAGCTCCTGCAAAAGATGCATGACCTGTCTTTCGTATGGTAATGACATATTTTCACCTCCCGGTCTTTGTTCTCTTACTATAAAGACAGGGGAAGTTCTTAAAAAGTTTTATTTTGGGAAATTTTTTTGAAATTCATTAATATAGATTTTATAGCATCTATAAAAAGGCGTCAATATTAGAAATGATGTAACTATTCAGTAGGGAATATTCCGCGAGGCGTTTTGGCATGTCTTTTGCCAAAATCCCGAGACATACAAGGCAAAATGCCATCACCGAAGGTGATTTGGAATGCATTTTGACTCGTAACTGTGATGGTACTGAACAGTTACGAAATAATTCTTATTTCTTACCAAGTTCCCAGAAAGCAACTGCACTTGCAGCAGCTACATTGAGAGAATCCACACCATGAGACATCGGAATTTTCACGGTGTAATCGCAGTCTGCGATCGTGTCGGATGCCAGACCGTCTCCTTCTGTGCCGAGAACGATGGCAAGTTTTTCTTCTGCATGAAGCTGCGGATCATCAATGCTGAAAGAATCATCCCGCAGTGCCATTGCCACGGTTTTGAAGCCGAGTTCCCGAAGAATGTGCATACCGGTATCCGGCCAGGATATTTTTTTATCAAAATAAGTCCACGGAATCTGAAAAACCGTGCCCATGCTCACACGGGAAGCACGGCGGTAAAGCGGATCGCTGCAGCCGCCGGTCAGAAGGATTGCATCCATGTGGAGTGCTGCCGCGGAGCGAAAAATCGCACCGATATTAGTTGGATTTACGACATTTTCCAAAATTGCTATGCGTCTGGTATTCTGGCAGATTTCCTCGACAGTCGGAAGGGTGCGGCGTTTCATGACGCAGAGTAGTCCTCTAGTCAGAGCATAACCGGTCAGTTTTACAAGGATTTCATATTCTGCTGTATATACAGGGGTCTGCGAAAAACGTGCCAGAAGTTCTTTCGCCTCGCCCTCAATATCCTTATGCTCGACCAGAAATGAAACCGGTTCATAGCCTGCGCTGCACGCACGCTCAATCACCTTCGGACTTTCCGCAATAAAAAGTCCCGGGAACGGTTCGTTATACCGCCGGAGCTGTACCTCTGATGTTCTCGCATAAACGTCCAGCTCCGGTGCATTAAAATCATTGATTTCTATGATGTTGTTCACGGCATTCTCCTTTAAATTTCTCCAACTTTTTCTTTTAATTTTTCGGCAAAATCGCGGTTCAATCAGCGCTCCAGATCTGGTGACACTTCGCTGCAAGCTCCTGTTCTTTTTGCTGCGCTTTGTCCGGCTCATCCTGATAATCCCAGAGAGCAAATGCCTCTTTTATATTTTCCGGATCTACATAATAAACATTTTCGATACCGGTCGGCAATGAAGTTTCATCAATGGCTGTATCCGGCAGGCGGTCATGTGCCTTCTGAAACTCATCAAGATCAAACATCAGATTCTCTGCATCTTGCGCAGATGGGTAATTTTTACGTATCCATGCCGTCTCGGAAAGCATGTAAAACATATTTTTCTGATCCACGGATAAGATAGCTGTCTTATGTCCGTCCGGATCAATTTTGCTGTAAATTTTTCCATCCCTTAAGGTCATTCCGGCATCGTCCCAGGATATATAAGTCTTTTTATCGTAATACCAGTAATGCCCGATTCCACTCGCAAGCAGCACAAGTACCGCTGCTAAAATAATGGAAATCATACGTTTCCGACGGATGCGTCTGCGGATTTTTTTTAATGGTGCAATCTCAGTACGGCAGTCTGAATTCCTCTTGGCATTCCCTGAAACAGTCCGCAACTGGTTCTCTTTTTTCATCTCATCCAGCATTTTGCGGCAGGCTGCACACTCTTTCAGATGTTCTTCTACAAGCTGTCTGCTGTCCTCACTGACCATATCATCAATATAAAGCGGAAGCAGATCTTCAATAATATTACAGGTGATCTTCATCGTCTAATTCCTCCCTGATTTTTTTGCATGCGCGGTGATAAGTAACTCTCGCCCAGCTTTCACTTTTGCCAAACAGATCTGATATATCACTAAATGACAGTTCTCCAAATACCCGGAGGGAAAAGACTTCTTTGTACGGTTCCGAAAGTTTATGCAGAACTTTGTGGACACGAAATGCCGTTTTTTTGTCTGCAAAATCCTGAACAAAATCAGCAGAAAATACATCTTCTGACAACTCATTCTGCGCTTCCGGCACGTATTTTTTATTCTTTTTCAGATAGTCATAATATGTGTTTTTGGAGATCTGGCAGAGCCATACACGCAGATCACATTCCCCTCTGAAATCGTCGACTTTTTTCAGTGCTTTGAAGAATGTTTCCTGTGTAAGTTCCTCTGCGATGTGGGTATTGTGTGAAAGCGAGAGCAGATAGCGGTATACGACTGTGAAATATTTTTCGTATACTTCCTGAATATTCAGCATTGGTTTCTCCTCTCTTTGTACTCTTGTCCTCCTTCACATATATGACGATATATGAGATAAAAACGTTACAGCTTTTATAAAAAAATTTCTATAATCCATGTAATTTATTTCTCTTTTATCTATTCTTCAGCCATATACATGCAAGTTCCATCCACGACTGACATTCCGGCTGTATACAGCCGCCATCTTCGTGACTTGTTTCTTCATTTGCAAGGCTGAGTCCATGTCCGCCGACAGGATATATATGCATCTCTACCGGCACATGATTTCTTCGTAATGCCTCAAAAAATAAAATTGAATTTTCCACCGAAACTGTATCATCTGTGACAGTATGCCAGAGAAATGTCGGCGGTGTGTCCGGACTTACCTGTAATTCCAGCGACTGTTCTCTCCTTTTTGTTTCGTCATAGCATTCTTCTCCCAGCAGACATTCAAACGAACCTTCATGTGCAAATTTTCCGGATGTGATCACCGGATAACTGAGAATCATACCATTCGGTTTTATCATTTCAGGGTTTGTATCCAGATGCTCTGAAAGAAATGATTTTTTCCAGAAAACACCAAGACTCGCTGCAAGATGTGCCCCTGCCGAAAATCCCTGTAAGATAATTCTGTTCGTATCAATATGCAGTTTGTCCGCATGTTTTCTCAGATATAACACGGTCTTTGCAAGCTGCATAAGCGCCAGAGGATATCTAGCCGGAGCAACACTGTAACGCAAAATCACAGCATGATAACCCTTCGCAAGATACTGCATCGCAATCGGTTCTGCCTCTCGGTCTGAAGTCATTGCATAACCACCTCCCGGGCAGATTACAATAACCGGACGCATTTTTTGAGGATGCATTTCTACGGAATTATCCAGAATATATGTATATAAATCGGCTGTCTCCTCATATCCATCAACTTTGATTTCTATCTTTTTATAAAGCATTCAGTTTCCTCTTTCTTACAGCACATAATAGTGCGGAATAATATCTTCGTAATGTCCGTCCGGCATGCGGAAACCACCCGGGATCACACCGAGTTTTGTAAATCCGATACGTTCATAAAGGTGAAGCGCATGCGTATTTGATGCAACTACTGCGTTAAACTGCATGACATGGAATCCTTTTTCTTTTGCCATTTTCAGACAGTCAAGTACCAGTTTTTCTCCGATATGTTCGCCCCTGATATCGCGGCGTACCGCATAACTTGCATTGCTGATATGTCCACATCTTCCTATATTATTCGGGTGCAGAATATAAAGTCCGACCACTTCACCTGTCTCCGTATTTTCTGCAATTCCGGTATAGGTCTGTTCTTTAAAAAAAGCATCACCCACTTCTGCGGTAAGATCCTCTTCCTGCGGAAAAGCCACTCCGTCATCTACAACCTGGTTCCAGATTTCACTTGCTGCTGTTGCATCCTCCGTACGATATTCTCTTATTTCTATCTTCATGTCAAACTGCCTCCTGTAACCAAAACTTATGCACTCTATCTGTATACCACGTTAAAGTTGCCCCGTCAATGAACATTTAAGAACAAAGCGGACAAGTCCGCTTTAAACTCCCTGAATCCCGCAATCTTTGAAGGACTTGTTACGCTTTGCGCGCCAGATGCAGTCTGCTTCAGCAGACATGTTCCTCATGCATCTGGTCGCATCCCCGCGGAGCGTTTTTATGTAATAGGAACATTACGGAGTAATTTCCTATTACATAATCAAGCAGATTCTATGTCGTTATCACATAAAATCTGCCCCAATTATCTCTATCTTCTCATTTTCTAAACATAATATATTAGTTCTTTCATTTCAGATGTTTCATAATCGTCCGGAACAGCTCTGAGATTTCAACCGGTTTCGCAACGTAATCATCCATTCCGGCGGCTAGTGCTGCCTGACGGTCTTCTTCAAAAGCATTGGCGGTCATGGCAATGATCGGAATCTTCGCCCGTTCATCTGTCAGTTTCCGGATTGCTTTCGTTGCCTCATAACCATTCATATTCGGCATCTGAATATCCATCAAAATCGCATCATAATAACCAACCGGCACATCTTTCAGCTTATCAACCGCAATCTTCCCATCCGCAGCAAGCTCTACCTCCGCATCTGCATCCTGAAGGATCGTCATGGCGATTTCCGCATTCAATCCATTATCTTCTGCCAGAAGAAGCCTTCTTCCTGCCAGAGATACATTTTCCGGCTGTTCTTCCATCTGCTGCTGTAATTCTTCCTCCGGTATCTTTCTGCATGAAATTTCGACAGTAAAACAGGTACCTTTCCCGGGTTCACTTTTTACAGAAATGTCACCATTCATAAGATCTACAAATGATTTCACGATACGAAGTCCCAGACCTGTTCCAATAATGCCGCTCTCAGAGGAGCTCCGCTCACGCGTAAATGCATCAAAAATATATGGTACATATTCTTTGCTGATACCGATGCCATTGTCTGACACACGGATTTGCAAAGTCATAAAACCATCCCGAGCTGACGGTTTTTCTTCAATATCAAGAACTATCTTGCCACCCTCCGATGTATATTTTACTGCGTTACTCAAAAGATTCATAATGATCTCTCGGATTTTCAGGGCATCGCAGTATACATTTGCATGCCGGATATTTACATTTCTGTTTACAGTCAGCTGCTTACGTGAAATCTCTCCGTCAAGAAGGATGTCCAGTGTCTCCTCAAGCTTCATCAGATTCCACGGTGCTTCATTCAGTGTTTCTTTACCACTTTCAATACGTGCGATCTCAAGCACATTGCCGATCAGCGCAAGCAAAAACTGGCTTGCGCCTTTCAGCTTTTGCAGATAGTTTGTTGTTACTTCTTTTTCGCCCCAGTGTGCTTCCATCAGCTCCGCATAACCAATGATCGCATTCATTGGTGTACGCAGATCATGGGACATTGCAAACAGAAAAGACGATTTCGCACGGCTTCCCTCCTCCGCACAGTGAAGGGCATTTTTGAGCATCACCATATCAGACACATCCACAAACGTAGTAAGTACTGCCCTCTCACCCGTCGGAATGTGGACAACTTTCGTTTTGGCAAGTGCATGACATTCGTTTGCCTTACCCTTACCGATAATGCACTCATAATCCACCATATCATCTTCATTTCGAAGCTTTTTCAGTTGATTGAGCACCTCAGAATCCGGATAATAAACCTGCCTCAGAAGCGGTCCGAGCTCCCTCTGTGCAGCTTCGACACTCTCAATCCCATACATTCTCAGCGCCTCTGCATTCATATGTATGACCTTGTGTCCCGGCATTGTATATGCAAGGACACCGCAGTTTTCTATATCAAGCAGTTCTTTATAATAAATATCCTGACGCCGTTTTTCTTTGCGCAGAGAATCATTCAGTTCTGCCAGGCGTCGCTCCGCCTCTTTTTCTTTTTCAATACGTACTGTCTCAGAAATATCCTGATGTATTCCGGTGACAGCCACGTATTCTGTCACCGATGCGTCTCTCTCTCCACCGCAACGTACAAACATCGCTCCGGATACCGGATGAATATAACGATAAACGATTTCCGTCCTCGCCTCTGTAAGCTTATCTGAATACTCCTGAAACAGCCGCATGTCTTCCGGATATATACGCGAACGATGAAATACAAATCTCTCTTCCGGTGTGATCTCTCTGTCGATTCCAAGCAGTTCATCCATCACTTCATCCGCATAAAATCTCGGTGGCTTTCCTTCTTCCATTTCCACACGCCACATTCCCATTCGGGATGCACGCAGAATTTCTTTTATATTTACCTCTTCCCGCTGCTCCATAAACAGCACTCCCCTATCTACTTTCCGATTCATTTTTTCAGAATCTGTGCCATTACCTTAAACAGCATATTCATATCTACCGGTTTGGAAACATGTGCATTCATGCCGCTTTCCAGAGCTTTCTGCCTGTCTTCTTCAAATGCATTGGCAGTCATGGCTACAATCGGAATGTCAGCCCGCGCATCATCAAGATTACGAATCAGCTTTGTTGCTTCATATCCGTCCATCTCCGGCATCTGGATATCCATGAGTATCATATCATAATAATCCTCCGGCATCTTTTTCAGCATTTCCATACATTGTTTTCCATTCACAGCACGTTCTGCTTTCAGACCATTTTCTTTCAGAACTGTCATTGCTATTTCGGCATTCAGCTCATTATCCTCGGCAAGCAGCACTCTTTTTCCCAGAATGCTGTCCGAAATCTTCTCTTTTTCTTTCTGCTTCTCTTCCAGGATCTGTTTCTCTGAGGCAAGCTCAAATGGCAGAACGACGGTCATCTTTGTTCCGCATCCAAGCTGACTTTCAACTTCAATCGTGCCTCCCATCATATCGATCAGAGATTTTACGATTGGCAGTCCCAGACCGGTACCGGTCACTTTACTCTCTGTGCTTGTATGCTCACGTGAAAACTCTTCAAAAATATGAGGAAGATATTCTTTACTCATGCCGATGCCATTGTCTTCTACAATAATTCTGTAAGCTATATAATTTTCTTTTTCAAATGGTTCTTCTTTAACACTTACAGAAATCTTTCCGCCTTCCGGCGTATACTTCACAGAATTTCCGATGATATTGATAAAAATTTCCCGGACTTTTATCTCATCACAAATCACATATTTATGTTGTATATCTGTTTCACACGAATATGTAATAAATTTCTTTTTCACTCCCGGCTCAAAAACATCTGTCAGAGATTCTATCAGATCTGTCACACATCTGACTTCTTTTTTCAGAACCAGTTTGCCACTTTCGATTCGTGCCATTTCCAGCACATAGTTGATCAGTGACAGAAGGAAATTGCTGGAACTTTTGATCTTGCCTAGATAATCAATTGCTTTGTCCTTTTCATCTATATGTTTTTCCAGAAGCTCCGAAAAGCCAATGATTGCATTCATCGGGGTCCGGATATCATGGCTCATATTAAAAAGGAACCTTGTCTTTGCCTCATTCGCATTTTTTGCTTCGAGAACAACTTTTTCCAGTTCTTTTTCATGAAGCGCATCTCTGTAGCGTCTCATTTTGAATTGCAGATATATGATCATTACAATGAGAGCTGTCATCACCGAAATGAATAGTCCCCAGAGTTTCTGAGTCATTGTCACCCATCCGTTTTCTGGTACGATCTCAAAATACCAGGTATCATTCGGAACTGTACATGCAACCTCCAATGTATCTGTTTTCTGTAAATTGTCACACTGCGCAATTACGATTCTTTCATCGTCCGTTCCTTTTTTCCATATCTGATAGTGATATCCGGCATCTTCCAGTTGGTCCAGCTCCATTTTTTTGATAAATTTTCGCCAGTCCATAACAAGAATAGAAAATCCCCAGAAATTCTTACAGCCTTTGGCATCCGTTCTGTATACCGGGTCAAAAAGCAACACACCGTTTCCTCCCTGCACCAGTTCAAACGGACCGGCAATCGTATATTCTCCGCTGTCTCTTGCCAGACACGCTTCCTTTTTTCTTTCCGGATTTTCAATCATATTCAGCCCGATCACATCCTCATTTCCCTCCATAGGATATATCTGCGAAACGATTCCGTCTTTTGCAATTTCATGGACTTTTATGATATCCTCTTCATCCTGCATCAGCCTGGATAATGTTGCAAACTGTTTATCACTTATTGTCAGACCTTCTTCTATACTCTTTTTGACCAGATTTGATTCCACAAGATAACGGTTCAGCTGAACTTCAATCCTGCTTATTGTGGATTCAGCCGTATATGCAGCCTTTAGTTTCTCCCTTCTTTGCTGATTCTGATTTACCAGAAAAGTACAGCCAAACACCAGAAGCAGGGTAACCAGAAAGACAAGCCCTGCTCTGATCCTTATAATTTTTATATCTTTCTTTTTATCCATAAATAATTCCCTGATATTGTTTAATTTCAGACAGATGTATGTTATTCAGTTTCTATATTTTTATGCAGTGCTGATAAAAGCTTTTCTTCATTGATCGGTTTCGCAATATGTCCGTCCATTCCCGCATCCAGGCACTTCTGAATGCTGTCCTCTGACGTCTGGGCTGTCATCGCCACGATCCGGACAGTCTGTGCATCCGGACGTTTCAATGCACGTATCCGATGTGCTGCCTCATGACCATCCATCTCCGGCATCATCACATCCATCAGAATGACATCATAGCTTCCCGGTTCTGAGGCTTCAAATAATTCAAGCGCTTCTTTTCCGTTCCATGCTTTGCTGACAGTCGCACCGAGATCCGTCAGATAAAACTCTGCAATCTCCATGTTGATTTCATTATCTTCGGCCAGAAGGAAATGCATACCTGCCAGCGTTTTTTCTGTGCTTTCAGCTCTTTCTTCTTTCTCAGGAAGCATATCATTTACTTTGAACGGGATACGGAACACAAAGGTGCTGCCCTCACCAAGTTCACTCTCTGCCTCAATGCTTCCACCCATTTTTTCCAGCAGTGCTTTCACGATCGACATACCAAGCCCGGTGCCTTTGTAAAGGGTTCGCGCATCATTTTTTTCCTGTGTAAACGGCTGGAAAAGATGCTCTCTGACAAACTCTTCACTCATTCCGATTCCGGTATCCACAAGCTTGAATTCATACCATACAGTCGTGCCATCACAGGAAAGCTCCTCGGCATACGTATCAATGCTTCCATTTGGTTTGTTGTACTTGATCGCATTACTCAGAAGATTCAGCATGATACGGCGCAGCTGCAGGGAACTTCCACACAATGCGGTATGTTGAATGTTTTTTCTGTATCTGTGATGTGTGATTCCCGATTCAATCAGCTGTGCATCTACCAGTGCAGCAACCTCATCCATCAGTTCACTCATATCAAAAGCATCTTCTTCAATTTCAAACATACCTGCTTCCAGCTTGCTCATATCCAGTACATTGCTTACCAGTTCCAACAGATGTTTCGTCGAAAGCCGGATCTTTTCGAGGCTGTCATCAACCTTTTCCCAGTCATTGCGGTTTTTGCGGATGATATCCACCATACCCATGATACCATTGATCGGAGTGCGGATATCATGACTCATACGGTTCATAAATTCCGTTTTTGCTTTGTTTTCAGCATCTGCTTCTTCAAACGCTATCTGCAGACGCTCTTTTTCCTGCTGCTCCTTCTCGTGGAAATCTGAAGTATTTTTGAACAGGATGATTCCATGCACAATCTTACTTTCTTTATCTGTCTTCGCATCGTATACGGTATCTCTGGACATCAGGACAGTCTTTTGTAACCATATCGGATGACCGTTTTTCCCTGTCTCACAGTATTCCACCGTAATCTGTCTCGATCCGGTCGCAAAACGCTTCAGGATTTTAAACGAAGAATCTACGATTCTGTAATTCTCCAGCGTATCTTCCGTAACGTACCGGCTTCGTCCGCTGCAGTAATCACTATAAGAGCATGGAGTCTGCACATCATTGTCAAATTCTTTCGCCGATGTATTATAATAAACACTTTCCAGACGGTCATTCGTCAGATCAACCGTATAAACCGCATTCGCCGTCTGCAAAAGTGCCTCCGCATAGTTACCATTCTCAACAATAGATTGCTTCAGCTGTTCATAATAACGGTTCAGGCGCATTTTCTCAACCGCAGAGTTCTCATTCTTTGTCTGAAATGGCTCAAATCCCAGAATAAAATGATGCAGTCTGCCGTCCTCAGTTCTGTTTCCGGGGAGTACTGTCATTCTTCCCCGGCGAATATTTTTATCTCTTTCATACTGATACAGCAGTTCAATTTTCTCGTCTTCCTTCAGATGTTCTGCCAGATATGCAGTCTGAAGTTCCATCCGCATTGTCTTACGGTTCTCATCTGTCCCCAGTTCCTGAATGACCTGCTCAACCGCACCTGAATAACTTCCATCCTCTGCAAGGAAAAAGTGCGAACTTGCTCTCAGCACATAATACTGATCCAAAAGCGCGTCACAGTAAATACAGTCAGAAAACTGATATCCCTTCTCTGTGATTTCCTCAAGAATACGGATATTCATCTTTTGTTTCTCAGCCGCCTCTTCTATCTTGGCACGGTTCTTGTCGATGTACATATTTTTGTCGGCAAAGCGGAACAGCTCCCGCATCGTGCTTCCCTCAAAATCACTGGAAAGCGCGTATCCCGCCGCATAGCTGATTGGCATCTCCGGATGCTGTCTGGAATACTCAGCCGACTGCTCGCGGATCTTCTTAAGACACTCACGCACTCCTGCATGATCCAGTCCCTTCAAGACAGCAATAAATTCATCACCGCCGTCACGTCCTGCAAAAAATTCATCCGGAACTGCCTTTCGGAGCTGTATCGCAAAGGAACAGATGTACTCGTCTCCCTTATCATGACCAAGTGTATTGTTGATCGTTCGGAGATTATTCATATCAAATACACACATGGCAACCTGTTCTCCATCCGGAATCGGATTTGGATCGTTGAGGATCTCCTCACATTTGTTTTTGTTCGGAAGTCCGGTCGCCTCGTCGAGGTATACCTTTTTCTGTAAGACTTTATTCTGGGCAGCAAAACGGACCGCTTTGATAAGTTCTGCACCGATGATCAGCACCAGCCCGAGGATATCCACTATAACAACTTTTTCGAGGTAATCCAGCGCTGTTGCCTTACGCTGTGAATACGCCTCAGAAAGCCCGACTGCCTCATCACAAATCTGGAAAAAACGCTCACTTTTTTCGATAATATCTGTATTTTCGTATCCCTTTTCACGGACAAGAAGTATCTCATCCCGAAGCTCTTCAAAATATCCTGCCAGTTCGTCCATTTTGCTCTGAAACTTCTGATCATCCAGACGGATAAAATTAAGCTCATCACTGCCATTTCGAAGTCCTTCTATATAAGAAGAAGTCGTCTGATACATTTTGTCCTGCGGTGTCCCTGAAATTTCCAATTTTACCATTCGCTGCGTGCCACCGCGCACCAGCCCCGCATAATTTATAACTCGCGCAGTTCCCTGAATCTTGCCTACCATGGACATAATCGCAAAAAACAATACGATCAAAATGGTCGTCAGTACCATCATTGCCGCACGCAAGAAGCAAGTCTGCTTTTTCTCTTTTTTCTTCATTCTGTACCCATCCTGCCAGTATACAATTATTGCTTCCTGCAACTGATCCACAATTAATTTGCAGTGCATTTTTCATTTTCACACTTATGTTCATTATAGCCGATTTATCTTCTTTTCTCAACCTCGTTCTGCTTTAGGAACAAAGCGGACAAGTCCGCTTCAAACTCCCTGAATCCCTC
>UMDT01043674.1_pt1 | contig 11699 bp, 8 predicted proteins | sample 1964561 | NCBI WGS metagenome assembly UMDT01 (sample SAMEA4836001, study PRJEB28245) | human gut metagenome | biome: gut microbiome; material: fecal sample | place: Denmark | collected 2008
AGCGAGTCCGTTCTCGTTGACGAAAAGGTCATCGAGGGCATCGAAAGCCTCATCCCGCTTGCACCGCTGCACAACAGCGCACATGTACAGGGCATTCGTGCCTGCATGAACGTTTTCGGCAAGGAAGTCCCGGAAGTTGTCGTGTTCGATACGGCTTTCCATTCCACCATGCCGCAGAAGGCTTACATGTTCGCTGTGCCGTATGAGTACTATGAGAAGTACAAGATCCGCCGCTATGGCTTCCACGGCACCTCCCACCGCTATGTCAGCCACCGCGTTGCGGAGCTCATGGGCAAGGACATCAAGGATCTGAAGCTTATCACCTGCCACATCGGCAACGGTTCCTCCATCACCGCCATCAAGAACGGCAAGGTCATCGACACCAGCATGGGTCTCACCCCGCTTGACGGCTTCATGATGGGTACCCGTACCGGCACGCTTGATCCGTCCGTTGTCACGTTCATCGCAGAGAAAGAGAACCTCACCCCGGCACAGCTTTCCGACCTCTTCAACAAGAAATCCGGCCTGCTCGGTATCTCCGGCATCTCCAGCGATGACCGCGACATCTGCAAGGCAGAGGACGAGGGCGACGAGCGTGCACACCTCGCACATGAGATGCTCGTTTATCAGATTCAGAAGTTCATCGGCAGCTATGTCGCTGCGCTGAACGGCGTAGACGCAATCGTCTTCACCGCAGGTCTTGGCGAGAACCAGGATACCCTGCGCGAGCGCATCTGCACCAACATGGAATACCTCGGCATCAAGTTCGATCACGAAGCCAACAAAGGCGTTCGCGGCAAGGAGAAGAAGATCTCCGCGCCGGACAGCAAGGTCGCTGTTTACATCGTCCCGACCAACGAAGAACTTGTCATTGCACGCGATACGAAAGCCATCGTTGAAAAGCTGTAATTCCACCTGAAATTCGATACCGGATCCCTTTTTGCGGGTCCGGTATTTTTCATATTTAAATTTTAAGTGAAAATCGCGGGTTTATTTTCTGTTTTTGGCTTTTGAACCGCAAAAATGGTTGCAAATTTGTAACTATTGTGTTATGATTGTAACTGTATAAAACGATCTGTACCATATTCTGCCGCAACAGGACAGAAACCGGCTTTTGCTTCTACAGGTCGATGCCTTGATAAGGATAGGTGAAAACACATGCAATACAGAAAAAGAATGCTCCGAAAGAAGGGCACGGCTCTGTTGCTTTCCGCGCTGCTATTGGCTTCTGCGCTGCCGCTTTCGGCCTATGCGGAAGAAGTTTCCGCAAAAACGACCGAATACGTGAACTTCCGCTCCGGCCCCGGTACGAATTACAGCTCGCAGGGGATCATCGCTTCCGGCACGACCATCACGGTAACGGATACGAGCAATTCCGAGTGGTACGCCGTGCGTCTTTCTAACGGCTCTACAGGTTATATCTACGCCGAGTATATTTCCATGTCTACCGGCGGCAGTACAAGCAACGGGGAAGAACGCAGTGCCAAAACGACGGAATATGTGAATTTTCGCTCCGGGCCGGGTACAAATTACAACTCTAAAGGCGTCATTGCATTAGGCACCACCGTTACGGTCACCGACACGAGCAACGCCCAGTGGTACGCCGTGCGTCTTTCTAACGGCTCTACAGGCTATATTTTTGCCGAATACATCAGCTTCACGGGCAGCAATACGCCGTCTGCTACGGCGGCACCTGCACAGGCGCCATCCAACGGTTCCGAGCAGACCGCAAAAACGACCGAATACGTAAACTTCCGTTCCGGCCCCGGTACGAATTACAATTCTAAAGGCGTCATTGCATTGGGCACCACCGTTACGGTCACCGACACGAGCAATTCCGAGTGGTACGCCGTGCGCCTCTCGAACGGCTCTACGGGCTACATATTTACGCAATATTTGAAGCTGAACAGTTCTTCCTCCGCAACGGCAACGCCCGCACCGACACAGGCACCGAGCGGTTCCGAGCAAAGCGCGAAAACGACGGAATACGTAAACTTCCGTTCTGGCCCCGGTACGAATTACAGCTCTAAAGGCGTTATCGCTTCCGGCACAACCGTCACGGTCACAGATAGGAGCAACTCTCAGTGGTATGCCGTGCGCCTTGCAAACGGCTCCACGGGCTACATCTTTGCACAGTATTTGAAGGTCACCGGCACGTCGTCCGCAACGCCTACACCTACGCAGGCACCGTCCAATGATGGCACTGTGCAGGCTAAGCTCACCGCAGACGTAAACCTGCGCCGCGGTGCAGGTACGAATTACGGCGTCATCAAGGTCATCGGCACCGGCACCACCGTTACGGTCACGGACGCGTCGAACAGCCAGTGGTACAAAGTAAAGCTTTCGGACGGCACAGAGGGCTATCTGTTCTCCGAATATCTGAAAGTTACTTCCGGCAATATTGATTCTGCCAAGCCTTCCGCAACGCCCACGCCGACCCCGGCGCCGAGCAACGGAACCGTACAGGCCAAGACCACATCCGATTTAAATGTGCGCAAAGGCCCCGGCACAAGCTATGGCATCATCAAGGTTATCGATATGAACGTTACCGTTACCGTTACGGAAGCCACAAACAGCAGCTGGTACAAAGTGAAGCTTTCCGACGGCACAGAGGGCTACCTTGCCGCGCAGTACTTGAAGATCACCTCCGGCGATATCAACTCCGTAAAGCCCGGTAACAGTGGAGATGATAACACCAATAACGGCAATAACTCCAATGCACCCGCAACAGACGAATACGTCCGCGTTACAGTCGGCCTCAACCTGCGTTCCGAGCCGAACACGAGCTGTAAAGTACTCACCGTTTTGAGCACCGGCACCGTGCTGAACGTGCTTGACCGCAAAACGAGCGGCTGGGTGCATGTGCGTACGACCGGCGGCGCAGAGGGCTATGTCTCGGCAGAATATGTCACAGCATATGACCCGTCTTCGTCCAGCGCATCGGTCTCCGTTTCTTCCGTCGATCTCGCACAATATAAGACCATCTACATTCAGGCTTCTGCTTCCGGCTCTGTTACGTGGGAGAGCAGTGATGCTTCCGTTGCAACGGCAAAAGCCGGTGTTTCCGGTCAGCTCTTCATTTACGGCGCTGCGCCGGGCACGGCCAAGATCACCGCAAAGAGCGCAAACGGCACTGCACTTGCCACCGTTTCCGTCACGGTCTCCGCGCCGGAAGCTGTCCGCTTTGCGTACACAACACCGAATATTATCACAGCCGGTGCATCCTTCAATTTGAAGGCGGTTACGGATACACAGAAATCCGCCGTGCGCTTTGAGATTGATGGCGTCGGCACCTACGATACCACGTCCTACGATTCCGAAAGTCAGGGCGACAACAACGTGCGTATTTTCTCTGCTTCGGCTACAATCAGTACACCTGGCACCTACACGGTGCGTGCGTATTCGTCTTCCGGCGGCGGTTATTCCTCCGATTACAGAGAGTTCACCATCCTCGTCGTCTCTACAACGGATTCTGATACGACAACAGGCGAGAGCCGCCGCGTAAGCGACAGTATGCTCGACAACATCGCCTCTTATGAAGGCTATGTCCCACAGGTTTCTCCGGACACGCTTGCCGGCAATATCCCGACCGTCGGCTACGGTTACGTTGTTTCCAAGAACACCACATTCTACAATAACCTGACCCGCTCGGAAGCAAAGGCCATGCTGGCCGATACCGTCAACCGCGGCTCTTATACCACAGAGATCAACCGTTTCATCTCGAGCAACGGCCTTTTGATGAGCCAGTGCCAGTTTGATGCGCTTGCAAGCTTCTCTTACAATGTTGGCGCAGGCTACTGGAACGGCTCCGGCAATTGCTACGTGCGTACAGTCATCATGAACACCGTTGTTCCGCCGCAGGATCTGTCTTCTTCCAATCCATACGGCGGTAAGGTAACGGCTTCCACACTGCCCATGTATCAGGACCACAGCGCTTCTTCCACGCAGATTACTACGCTTAAGATCAACACAAGTGTGAACATCCTCGATTATTACCGCGACTCAAGCACGAAGCAGAACTGGTACAAGGTCTCTGCAAGCGGCAAGAGCGGTTGGGTGCGTGCAGGCGATGTTGCTTTCAACAGCACCTCCGGTCTCACGCATGACCTGAACTATGTGGACGCCTACACATTCGGCAGCAATCTGCTGGATTGGCATGTGGCAGGCGGCAACTGCTACATCGGCCTGTATTACAGACGCCTTGCAGAAGCTAAGGTATTCTCCTACGGCAACTACGCCGAGGCATCGCCCTCTAACAGCAACTATAAGAAGAATACATACGGCTACAAAGTCCCGAGCTGTCTGTAAAGCTAAATTACTTTTCATACCCCTAAAATTAAGCTGTGCATTCTAATGGAGTGCACAGCTTTTCTTTATATGCTCAGCAATGCGTAAAGCTTTATCACTTTACATATTATTTATAAAACGGCAAGCCGACTGCTTTCACTCAGTCGGCTTGCTTTTATATTATGCGATCGACCGATCAGCAGCCACAGCCGCCGCAGCCGTTGTTGCAGCCACCACAGTTGTTGCAGCCGCAATCGTTACCGCAGCCACAGCCGCCGCAGCACAAGAGGATCAGTATGATAATGATGATCCAAGAGCAACCTCCGCCAAAACCGTTACACATGATTGAACGCCTCCTTTCGTTTACAGTACAGAATATGAAAGTGGGGGAAATGTGTGATGGTCAAAGCAAAACTTCAAAAACTTTTTTAAATTTAGGCGTTTCCGTTAGTATCATTGAGAAATAATTTAAAATAGAGAGATTATTTAATGTAATTCCTGAAAATCGTCTAAAATCTCGCTTGACAATATACCCGTTTTGCTTATAATTAAAGTCAAAGAAAGTCAAAGACAAAGAAAGGACAAGAGGCGATCAGAAATGCGAATCAGCGACAGCGTTGCGAATTACATCTTACAAATGCTCAATGATGAAAACGGCATCGCGGAGATCCAGCGTAATGAGCTTGCAAACACGCTGGGCTGCGTACCGAGCCAAATCAACTACGTTATCACGTCCCGTTTCACACCGGAGCAGGGATATATCGTAGAGAGCAGGCGAGGCGGCGGCGGTTACATTCGCATCATTCGCCGGAGCATGACAAAATCCGATTTAATCATGCACATTGTCAATTCCATCGGGCCTAAGCTGGACGCAGCTTCTATGCGCGCCATGCTGCGGAATCTTGTGGAAACGGGCGTTGCGTCCGAATCCGACGCTCACCTGATGATGGCAGGGCTTTCGGATTCGGCACTTGCACCGGCGCCAAAAGAAATTCGAGATCAACTGCGGGCATCGATCTTCAAAAACATGTTGCTCGTACTAAATGTATAAAAAGCCATTTTGAAAGGACGGGATGACTTATGATGTGTCAGAACTGCGGAAAGAATCCGGCAACGACCCACATTAAAACCATCGTCAACGGCAAGTTGGCGGAATATGACCTTTGCTCGGAATGTGCAAGGGCAAAAGGCTACAAGAGCTTTTTTAACTTTGATGATATGGACTTTGATTTCAACAATCTGCTCGGCAGCTTCATCGGTGCGCCGACCGGGCGCAGTAATGCGATGCGCTGCCCGAAATGCGGTGCTTCCTTTGAGGAGATTGCAGAAAGCGGCAAGATCGGCTGCGCAGAGTGTTACAATGTGTTCCGTGACCGCCTGATGCCGACTATCCACCGCATCCACGGTGCAGCAAAGCACAAGGGCAAAGTACCCGGAAGCAATGCGCTGCGCATTGTGGAACCGGCAGGTAAGATTGCCGTTGTGGAAGAACCCACGCCGATTGAAAAGAAACGTGCGGAACTGAAAGAAGCAATCGAAAAGCAGGACTTCGAGCATGCAGCTGAGCTGCGTGACGAAATCAAAGAAATGGAGAAAGGAGATGGGAACCATGCTTAACGAAGAAAAGAAATGGTATGAAAAAGCAGGTAAAGAAAGTGACGTTGTCATCAGCACACGTGTGCGTCTGGCGAGAAACCTTGCAGATATGCCGTTCCCAAACCGCATGACGCCTGACCAGAAAGCAGCCGTAGAGCGCCGCGTACGCGATGCGATCCTCAGCGGCAACAGCGCCATCGCATCGGATTTCGACTTCGTGCAGATGGATGACCTCAGCAACGAGCAGGCAGTGTCACTTGTGGAACGCCACATCGTCAGCCCGGAGTTCATCGCAAACGCAAAGGGACGCGGATTCCTCATCTCAAAGGACGAGCGCATCTCCATTATGGTGAACGAAGAAGACCACGTGCGTATTCAAGTGCTGCATGAGGGTCTTGCGCTCAGCGAAGCTGCCGAAATGGCAGACCGCATCGATACGCTTTTAAACGAATCGCTGCGTTTTGCGTTTGATTCCGAGCTCGGCTACCTCACCCAGTGCCCGACGAACCTCGGTACCGGCATGCGGGCCTCTGTGATGCTGCATCTGCCGGCGCTCACCGAAAACGGCGCAATGTCCAGAATCTCCACGAATCTTTCGAAGCTCGGCCTTGTGATCCGCGGTACATACGGAGAAGGCAGCAATGTCATCGGCGCCATGTATCAGCTTTCAAACCAGATTACACTGGGTCTCAGCGAAAAAGAAGCTGTGGAAAACTTGCAGAACATTACGATGCAGCTCATTTCCGAAGAGCGCAAAACGCGTGCTTCGCTCAGCAAGAACATCAATGTGCAGGACAAAGTAGGCCGCTCCGCCGGCGTGCTGAAAAACGCACGGCTGCTTTCCTGCGATGAATATATGAAGCTTATCTCCAATGTGCGTTTCGGCATTGTAGAAAAGCTTTTAAGCGGTATAACGCTTGAAGATATTCACACACTGACCGTAGCGGTACAGCCGGCCACCATGGCAGCCGCACACGGCAGCAACCTTTCGGCGGGGCAAAGAGACATTCTCCGCGCAGACGAGGTGCGCAAAGCCCTCAAAGCGCTTCAATAATAGAAAATCAGTAAAGAGAACTGCGATACGGCAGTGATCGAAAGGACGGGAATTTATATGTATAGATTCACAGGTTTTACAGAGAAAGCAAACAATGCCATGAACCGCGCCATCGAAAAGGCGGAGGAACTTGGCCACAATTACATCGGCAGTGAGCACGTGCTCTACGGCTTGATTGCAGAGGGCAGCGGCGTTGCGTTCAACGTGCTGAATAAGCTCGGCATCACGGCAGACGATTACGAACGCCTGATGCAGGAGAAGATTGGCACTTCTTCGCCGACGAACCTCACCACCGCATATTTCACCCCGCGCACAAAGCGCATTTTGCAGATGGCAAAGCTCGCGGCCTCCAAGCTCGGCAGTAACTACGTCGGCACGGAGCACCTGCTCATTGCCATCATTGAAGACGGTGAAAGCTTTGCGGTGCGTTTCCTGCAAATGCTCGGCGTTGACCCGCAGAGCGTTGCAAATGCGTTGTCCTCGGCGCTTTCCGACGGTTATACCGTCGATAAAGCTTCCGGCAACGCGTACCCGAAGGACGAAAACGGCGAAAAGGAAGGCGGCAGTGCACTTGAAAAGTTTGGCCGCGACCTGACAAAGCTCGCAGCCGAAGGCAAGATTGACCCGGTCATCGGCCGTCATAACGAGATTGAACGTGTCATTCAGATCTTGTCTCGTCGTACGAAGAATAATCCGGTGCTCATCGGTGAACCGGGCGTCGGCAAGACCGCCGTTGCGGAAGGCTTGGCGCTGAAGATTCATGAAGGTGAGGTGCCGGAGCTGCTGAAAGGCAAGCGTCTGGTGGCTCTTGATCTTACCGGTATGGTCGCAGGCTCTAAGTACCGTGGCGATTTTGAAGAGCGTATCAAGTCCGCCATCGACGAAGTGAAGAAGGACGGCAACGTCATTTTGTTCATCGATGAGCTGCACACCATCATTGGTGCAGGCTCCGCAGAGGGCTCTGCCGATGCCGCCAACATCTTAAAGCCGGCTCTGGCGCGCGGTGACTTCCAGGTCATCGGTGCGACGACCATCAACGAGTACAGAAAGTACATTGAAAAAGACGCCGCGTTGGAGCGTCGTTTCCAGCCGGTACATGTCGGTGAGCCGACCGAAGAAGAAGCGGTGCAAATCCTTGAAGGCCTGAAAGATCGCTACGAGGCGCACCATAAAGTACAGATTACCGATGAAGCCATTGAGAGCGCCGTTAAACTCTCCTCGCGCTACATTGCAGACCGTTACCTGCCGGATAAGGCCATCGACCTCGTCGATGAAGCGGCGTCCCGTGTGCGCCTCAGAACATTCACTGCGCCGGAAGACCTGCAGGAGATGGAAAAGCGCATCAAGGAAGTCGAGATTGATAAGGCGGCTGCCGTCAACGAGCAGGACTTCGAGCGCGCGGCCGAGTTGCGTGACAAGCAGAAAGCCCTTACAGATGAACTGGAGCAGAAAAAGAACGAGTGGGCTGCAAAGAACGAGCGCAGCAACAGCGTCGTGAAGGCAGAAGACATCGCCGAGATCGTCGCTATGTGGACCGGCATCCCGGTCGTACAGCTGACGCAGGAAGAAAGCGAGCGCCTGCTGCATCTTGAAGATACGCTGCACAAGCGTGTCATCGGTCAGGACGAAGCCGTCACGGCCATTGCAAAGGCCATCCGCCGCGGCAGAGTCGGCCTGAAAGATAAGAATCGCCCCATCGGCTCGTTCATTTTTCTCGGCCCGACCGGCGTAGGCAAGACCGAGCTGTGCAAGGCGCTTGCGGAAGCGATGTTCGGTGATGAAAAGGCCATGATCCGTCTCGATATGTCGGAGTATATGGAGAAGCACACGGTGTCTCGTCTCGTCGGTTCGCCTCCGGGATATGTAGGCTTTGATGAGGGCGGTCAGCTGACCGAGGCAGTGCGCCGCAAGCCGTATTCCGTTGTGCTGTTTGATGAGATTGAAAAGGCACACCCGGATGTCTTCAACATGCTGCTGCAAATTCTCGATGACGGCCGTCTGACGGATTCGCAGGGCAAGGTGGTCAGCTTCAAGAACACCATCATCATCATGACCTCCAACATCGGCGCGCGTCTCATTACAGAGAAGCAGCAAGAGCGTCTCGGCTTTGCCACTGCGGACAACAAGTCGACAGAAGAAGACAGCGCAGTCGCCGATTTCGAGCGCACAAAAGAGCTCGTCATGGGTGAGCTGAAGAAGGTGTTCCGTCCAGAATTCATCAACCGTGTCGATGACATTATTGTGTTCCGTAAGCTCCTGCACGACGACATTCAGAAAATCGCCGGCAAAATGCTCGAGGGTCTTAAGGGTCAGCTGCGCGACATGGACATCGCGGTCGAGTTCACCCCGGCTGCCGTGGAAGCTGTTGCAAACGCCGGTTTTGACCCGGTTTACGGTGCAAGACCGCTGCGCAGAGCGATCCGCAGCAAGATGGAAGACCCGATTTCCGAAGAGATGCTCGAGGGCAACATGAAAGCGGGCGGCTCGTATGTCTGCGACTTCAAAGACGGTAAGTACGTCATTGAAGACAAGGCAAAGAAGAGCGGCGACGAAAAGTCGAGCGAAAGCGAAGCAAAGTAATCACACCCGTTAAGGCAAATGTCCTTTAAAGGCACATAGAAAGGCGGTCTGCCGGGTAGAAAAATATCCGTGCAGACCGCCTTTTGCTGTCCTAAATCACGCAAACACCGTCTCAATGTGCTTTGCGCACTCGGGCGGAGAATACGTGAACTTATCAATATGGTCGCCCTGAAAGAAATATACAGGCGGCTCGGGTTTATAGGTGTAATCAAAGCATTCCACAAGCACGAGCTTCACCTTCATGCGGTTCGGCAGAATACTTTTGATGAACACGCTGGCCTGCTGTCCGGCATGGACGTTTTCTTTCAGCTCGGCAAGTCCTGCAAGGTTTGGGGTCAGCTCCACAAAAATGCCATAGCTTTCCACGCTGCGCACGATACCTGCGACCGTCTCGCCGACACGAAAGCGCTCCGCGTTTTCCGTCCACGTGCCGAGCAGCTCGCGGTGGCTGAGCGTGATGCGGTTCCCGTCCTTCATGCGCACCACGGCGCGAATATCCATGCCGACCGTGAACCGCTCCTTCGGGTGGTCGATGCGCGAAACAGAAATGGCATCGATGGGCAGTAGGGAAACAATACCGCAGCCGATATCCGCAAACGCACCGAACGGCTCCAAATGCGTGATGCGCACCGGGATCACATCACCGCAGGTAAGCCCCGCTATGTACTCTGCCATGCAGCGCTCCTGTGCTTTTCGACGCGACAACACCGCTGTGATCCTGCCGAATGCATCACGAATAAAATCCGTGATGATAAAGCACACAGGCTTATTCACACGTGAAATGATGGCGATGTCCCGCACGGTGCCCTCGCGTATGCCGAGCGCGCCCTCTTCGCGCGGGATAATGCCCCGCATACATTTGAGATCTACAATGAGGTTGTGCTCGTTGTCGCAGATGATACTGCGCGCCTCTAAGATCTTTCCGTCGCGCATTGCGTCGGAGAGGGCGGCAGGCGTCTGCATACTGGCTTTGTTTTCCGCTTTGTCGATCAAATGACCTTCCGGGTAAAATTTCATGTACTTCACTCCTTTTTAAGGCCGTGCCGCGCAAAAAACGCTTTCGGCTGCGCCTTAACTACGCCGAAGTATATGAACCTAAACTTTCATTTATGCGTTTCTGAACTTTTCGTGAAGATAAACAAAAGGGCTTGCATGTTTTTACCGTGTATATTAAAATAGATATACAGATGCAAAGTATGTCTTTGCAAAAGAAAGGAAACAGAAAAAATGAAGAAAATGAAACTGCTGTGTGCGGCGTTGACCGTAATCATGCTGCTCACAGCTTGCTCCGGCAGCACCTCTTCTGCCGCAGAAAAGGTCATCGGCACTACGGATAAAGTTGTTGCGGCAGATACCTTAAAGCCCTTGGCAAAAGCCGACAAAGAAAAGCTCGGCTATCAGCTTGATATGCCGGAAAAAGGCGAGGAGATTTGTGTGCTGACAACGAACTACGGCACCATTCGCATGCGCTTTTTCCCGGATGCCGCACCGAAAGCCGTGTACAGCTTTAAATCTCTGGCGCTTTCCGGCTACTATGACGGCGTCACTTTCCACCGCGTCATCGATGATTTCATGATTCAGGGCGGTGACCCGCTTGGCAACGGAACCGGCGGCGAGAGCATTTGGGGCGAGAATTATGACGACGAATTTCACGAAAACCTCGTCAACATCACCGGCGCGGTCTCTTGTGCAAACAGCGGTGCCAACACAAACGGCAGCCAGTTTTTTATAAACTGCACGGAACCGGGCAAAATAGACTGGGATACCTACGACCAGTATTATCAGGTCTATAAATCTGCACCGGAACAGTTCACCTCCATGTACGGCGGCACGCTCGATATGGACAAAGTAACGGATGCCTACAAAGAACTTTACGATAAAAACGGCGGCAACACACACCTTGACGGTGCATATTCCACCGCAGGTACCGGACACACCGTGTTCGCACAGGTATTTGACGGCATGGACGTGGTGCGCAGCATCATGGGCGTTGAGACCGACTCGAACGATAAGCCGCTTGAAGACGTCACCATTCTCTCCGCAGAAATCGTACCCTACGAATAAATTTCTTAAACAAATTTAGTATAATCCCAAATCATTTTAAGGAGGAAGTTTCCATGGCAATCGTACATCCCACCACTGAAAATTTCGGCGCATTGATCCGCGATAACAAGCTTGTTCT
>UMDT01043270.1_pt1 | contig 11457 bp, 9 predicted proteins | sample 1964561 | NCBI WGS metagenome assembly UMDT01 (sample SAMEA4836001, study PRJEB28245) | human gut metagenome | biome: gut microbiome; material: fecal sample | place: Denmark | collected 2008
TATAAATAAAGTTAAATCAAAGTGTTGCGGAATTAAGGATTTTGTACTTTTCTGTGTTTTCAGTTATTGATAATCATGATTTTATTATTAATAAAGGCTTTTGGTTAACAGTGTATATTAAAAAATATTAATCACACCCCAGTCATTCTTTTCTTATGTGTATATCTTAATGTCAAAGGGTTATTTTTAATAATCTTGCTTCATTTAGAATTATATTTTATGAAAAATAGTGAAAATAATAAATCACTGCTGCGTCGTTATTTGGACGATCTGTATACAATGGATGATGCCCGTAAGTTGTTGGATGAGTTACAGACTTCGGAGTATGATACAGATATGCTTCAGGATCTGGCTGCTGAAGTATGGGAAGAAACTTCCCTGCAATCACCGCAGACAGACCTTGAACGCGAACAATATAAAAAAGAGGCGCGACTGTTATTAAAGCGTATAGAGCATAAGAAACGTATGTGGATTCGTCGGGCTGCATTGGCTGTGTCAAGTGTGGCTGCGATGGTTTGTCTTGTATTTGGCAGTATTAGTTACATTCGCTATATAGATAGAACACAGGTATCTTATTTAGAGGCTTCTACTTCTTTTGGCGAACGCAAGGAAGTACAGCTTCCCGATGGTACGACATTGATATTAAACTCTTGTTCGCGTGTTCACTATCCAGATCGTTTTACCGGTAAGGAACGTAGAATAGAACTGGAAGGTGAAGGGTATTTTCGCGTATATCATAATGAGAAGCAGCCTTTCATAGTGGATACCCGCCACTTCGATGTGCGTGTCTTGGGTACTTGTTTTAATATCAAATCTTATTCTTCGGACGAGGTAGTATCAGTAGATGTGGAAAGTGGTAAAGTCCAGGTTGATTTGCCGGAAGCGATGATGCGTCTACGTGCTAAAGAGCAGGTGCTTATCAATACTGTTTCAGGAGAATATAATAAGAGGCGCGAAGAACGCACTATGGCGGTTTGGCGAAAAGGTAATTTACGTTTCAATAGTACTCCGATACATGATGTGGCTAAAGAATTGGAGCGTATGTATAATTGTCGCATTACTTTTGCTGAGGGACAGAATTTTGACAATCTCATTTCTGGTGAACATGATAATAAGAGTTTGGACGCTGTATTACAGGCTGTGGAGTATACAAGCGGTATTCATTACAAGAGAATGGGGAATATGATTCAGCTCTATAAATAGTGAAAAAATATAAAATACACCCCTGTCTTTGAGAACTACAGTGTATTATATTTGTATTGTTAAACATTAGTCTATATCGGATATGAAACCACCATCTTAATCTGCCAAAAAATAGGAGCTATCTCTCAGAGCAGCCCCTATACTAGTAATCCGGACAGATATTCATTCGTTTCGACCCGTGTGAATAGCGTCTCGTGTATTACAAACCTTTGTTTTAAATAATTTATTACAATTACTAAAACGCACAAATTTATGAATAATCTTCCTAATACAAAAAGGAAATCTGAAAATGTACATTCATTTTTAGCTTTTTTACTTTTCATATGCTTTTCATTTACAAGTTATTATATACAGGCGCAAGAAGTGAAGGGCATAACATTAAATGTTCAGAACGAAACGGCAGAAAATGTCTTTAATCAATTGAGTATACAAACAGGACTGAAGTTTTTCTATGATCAAGAAATTGTTAATTCAGCTCCCCGCATTACCCTCAAAGTATCAAATGCCTCTCTACAGGATGTTTTGGAGCGTATTACTTTACAGACAAAATTGTATTTCAATAGGGATAATCATACAATATCTGTTGGTAAACAGAAAACCGGACAAAGCACTTCGAAAGGTATAAAACTGAGAAATCTCAAGGGAAGAGTTGTCGATCAAGATGGTGAACCTATCATTGGTGCCAGTGTATTGGTAAAAGGCACTACTAATGGTGTAATTACTGATATGGATGGAAATTATAATTTGATAGACGTGCCGGAAAATGCATTACTTGCCTTTTCATATATCGGTTATCAGACAGTAGAGTTGAAAGCCAATGGCAAAGGACTTGATAAAATAATGATGAAAGAGGATAATGAATTGCTGGATGAAGTTGTAGTAGTAGGATATGGTGTACAGAAGAAGCGCGATGTGACAACTGCTATTGCCAGTATACGTGCCAGTGATTTGAAAGGACAGCCTGTAACTTCTATGGCTGAAGCAATGGTTGGCAAAATGCCGGGTGTACAAGTTTCACAATCTACAGGTGCACCGGGTTCTTCTTTACAAATTAAGGTGCGCGGTACAGGTACTATTACTGCTGGAACATCACCGTTGTATGTAGTAGATGGAGTACCTCTTGCCAAAGAGCAACTGAATACTTTCAACATGAATGATGTGGAGTCTATTGAGGTTCTGAAAGATGCTTCCTCTTCTGCTATTTATGGGTCGCGAGGCTCTAATGGCGTAGTGCTGATTACTACCAAGAAAGGACAGGAAGGACGAGCTACGGTTTCTTATAATGGATATTATGGTTGGCAGACTGTATCTAAAAAAATAGATATGCTGAACGCTTACGAATATGCCGATTTGGTAAACGACGCTCGAAATAATACCTATGTAGATAAAATGGAAGCGGTAAACCGTAAGCGTATCGCTCAAAATAAACAGCCTTTGGCCTTTAGTATTACTGATAGTAATGCCATACGTTTACAAAATACCGGTAATGATTATAATACGATTGTTCCGGTTGAAATCTTACCTTATCTAAGGGGTGAAAAGGGATTGGTTGATACAGATTGGCAAGACGAGATTTTTCGTACGGCAGGTATGCAGAATCATTCTGTTTCGGTATCTGGTGGAAGTCAGAAGATAAAATATTATGCTTCTGTAGATTACTTGTCACAAGACGGTGTAATTATTAACAGTGATTTTACGAGATATAGTTCTCGTTTTAATCTGGATGTTACTGAAGGTATTTTTAAGTTTGGGCTCTCTTTAAATCCGTCTGTAACGATAGAGAATGCAGTGAACTCTGATGGTGCTTATAATAAGGATGGTGGTGGCATTATTGCTTCAGCTTTGCATAGTGCTCCTATATTTCCTGTTTACAATGCTGATGGTTCTTTTTGTTTTGCACAGAATGCTTGGAGTCCGAATACCCAGACGACACTAGAGGATGGTTCTGTTAAAAAAGGAAATAGCCAAACTCAAGTGTGGAATCCGGTAGCATTGGCTTTGTTGCAAAAGGATGAAACAAAAGCTTCCCGTATATTTGGTAATGTTTATGGAGAAGTAGCTTTTATGCCCGAATTAAAATATCGTGCAAATTTTGGTATAGATATTTACAACAGCTCACAAGATACATTTCGTCCATCTACTATTCCTGTTGCCAATACGGAAGGTAATCCGGAATCTGAGCCTGAAGCAACAGCCAAAACGGCTAAGATGTATAATTGGTTGTTTGAGCAAACTGTAACCTATAATAAGGATATTAAAGGGCATTCTATTTCTGCGTTGGCAGGGTGGACTATGCAATATCAGCGCGATGAGAGTACATACGCTTTTGCTAATGGATTTATAACAAATAATGTGCCTACTCTGAATGCCGGTACTGTAACGCGCGGAGACTCTCATGCTTCTGAGTGGGCTTTGCTTTCAGGACTTGCTAGAGTCCAATATAATTATAAAGGTAAATATATGGTTACTGGAGCACTTCGTGCAGATGGTGCCTCTCGTTTTGGTAAGGATAATCGTTGGGGGTGGTTCCCTTCGGTATCGGCGGGATGGCGTTTAACGGAAGAGCCTTTTATGAAATCATTGACCTTTATTGATGATTTGAAACTTCGTGCCAGTTATGGTTTGACGGGTAATTTCCGTATTCCCAATTATGGGGCTCAGGGAGAAGTTGCTTATTACAGCTATGTATTAGGTGGGAATAGTGCAGATGTTGTTAAGGGAGCTGCCCCCAAGAGTATGCCTAATCCTGAACTACATTGGGAGAAGACAGCTCAAGTTAATATTGGTTTTGATGCATCATTATTTAAAAACCGTCTGACTTTGGGTTTGGACTTATACAATAGTAATACTTATGATTTATTATTGGATGTTCCGGTTCCGATGACAACAGGGTATAAAACTCGTCTGGAAAATATTGGTAAAGTCAATAACAAAGGTGTGGAATTTAATATTGCTACCAACCAGAAGATGGGTGATTTTAATTGGAGTGTATATTTTAATATTTCGAAAAACATCAATGAAGTAAAGGAACTCGGGCCTGGTAATGCAGATATAATTTCTTCCGGTTCAGTGAGTAATGCTTATTTTATAACCCGTGTAGGTGAGCCTATTGGAAGTTATTATTTACCTGTAGTAGAGGGAGTTTTCAAGAATCAGGAAGAAGTGGATGCAACCTTGCACTATATGGATTCTCCAACAAACTACGGCTTAGCAGACACGAAACCCGGAGATTTCAAGTTTAAAGATGTGAATGGTGATAAAGTGCTTGATATCTCAGATACAGACCGTGCTATTGTAGGTAATTATATGCCGGACTTTACTTACGGCTTTGGTGCAACGTTAGCTTGGAAAGGTATTGACTTTGGCATCGTATTTCAGGGTGTTCAAGGAAATGAAATCTTGAATCTTTCTCGGCGCTATTTTTATAATCATGAAGGGAATATGAATAATTATAAGGGTGCTTTAAACCGTTGGAAGTCGGAAGATGAGCCGGGAAGTGGAATGAACGTGCGTGCCAATCGTGTTAGCAAAGGACAGAATGGTACTACATCTACTTGGCATGTAGAGGATGGTTCGTATTTACGTATCAAGAATATTTCATTAGGATATACATTACCTGAAAATTGGATAAAGAAGGTTTATTTAAAATCTGCTCGTATCTATTGCTCACTCCAAAATCCATTTACATTCACTCACTATGAAGGTTATAATCCAGAAGTTTCCAATCGTAGTGCAGTGACTACCAATGGTGAGGATTATGGGGTTTATCCGTTGGCAAGAACCACCTCTATAGGTGTTAACCTTACGTTTTAATCTTAAAAATACTATAATATGAAAAAAATAATAATATCTATTTTTACAGCGATTGCTCTTTCTGGTTGTAATGATTTTATAGATTTGAAACCTGTTGATTTTCCTACAGAGGAAACTTTTTATACGGATGTCAAGGGATTAGAAGGGGCTATTATTGGTATTTATGATGAGTTGCAATCGAGTGATCAATATGGTTCTAAGTTCATGACTTTAATGGAAGTTCGGGGGGATAATGTTAAGAATGACAATTCTGGTGCCAGTGGTGGTATTACCTATCAAATAGAGGTATTTACCGAAACTCCGGCTAATTCCAATTTGTCGGGTGCATGGCTTTCTTTATATAAGACTATTTATCGTTGTAATCTTGTACTCCAAAATATGGAGAAAGTACAAATGACTGAAGAACAACGAACGCAAATAGCAGGACAGGCTTCTTTTGTACGTGCATTGTGTTACTTTAATCTAGTGCGTTTATGGGGAGAGGTTCCTATTATTACAAAAACGCAGACTGTAGCTGAAGCACGTAACAACAAGCGTTCTCCTGTTAGTGAGGTTTATGACTTGATTATCAAAGACTTGATTGTAGCTAAAGGTTTGCCGGAAGTGTGGGATGAATCAGAGCGAGGGCGTGCTACATCTTATGCAGCACGTGCTTTGTTGGCAAAAGTATATTTATACATGAAAAACTATCAAGAAGTGATTAATGAATTGACTTCTGTAGTTGCTGATATCAATGCTAAGCGGAATTTATCTTTGGTACCTATGCCTCAAACTTTTCCTAATAATTTAAAGACTAGTAAAGATATAATTTTTGCAGTTATAATCCGCAAATCCAAATTTCCGCAGAATCCGAAACGAAGCGTTCGATTTTCAGGGAAAAGGACAAAACGAAGCGTTCAAAAAAGGAAAGCGCGCAACACTCAAAAAGCCGAAACAAAAGTTTTGTAATGACCTCTGTTTCGGCTTTATAATTTCATAAAAAATGGCTTTATAACGGCATTAAAATAAGGCTCAAAAGTTTGGCCTTCTGCTTGAAAAATTGTATCTTTGTTCAGTGCTAAGCAGCTGTTTTATGAACTAATTTTTCCTGTTTCTTATACAGCATCATGTCTGTATATTCGGCAGAATAATTCATGTGGGCATTGAATTCCTTTTTTGTACAACCCTCAAAAGGATTGCCAATGGTTTTGTTTGCTCCAATCCATTCACACAGTTCAAGTATGGAGGATTTATTGGATGTGAAATAAACGAAGGAATGCTTTTCGAGTATCTTTAAAACATCCAAATAATCAGACAAGCGCCAATACATATTGTACGTACCAACATCAGTGGAAAGATAAGGCGGATCAATTAAAAAGACGACTCCGGGAACATCCTTATATTGGTTGAATACTGCTTTGTAGTCGCATGATACAATTTCAAGCCCTTTTAAGTAGTCAGAAGACTCCGGATAACCGGTCTTGCGAATGTTGTTATAAAGGACTTCCTTGCGCATTTCGGCTACAGACAATTTATACTTCATGGAGAACATAAGTGAGGATGATAAGGTTATAAAATCCACGTACCCAACATTTAGTTCTTCTTCCTCGATACGTTTAAAAATGCGTTCTCTAAGTTCCCCTTTAATTGGTTTATGTTTGGGTATCGAATTACCCACCAGCTCCCTAATATCGGCAAGCAGTTTATTTGTCTGTGGGATATTTTTCAGTCTGAACCGGTAGTTGTCGAAGTCATTGTAGACAACAGTAGCATCGGGCTTGCTTCTTTTGGCTATATGCGAAAGAAGTCCGGAACCGCCAAACAAGTCCACAAACACGGTATCTTCAGGGAACTGTTCCAAAACTTTAATAAACTCTTTAGCAAACATTCTTTTTTGGCCTACAAATGGCAGTGGTGCAGATAAATTCATATTCTTCATACGTTCAAGTCAAATTTAATGTTTTCAACTCCGGATAACAGTTCCAGAGTCCGGTCAATGTTATTTTCATATATATGCACATTTCCAAGGTCAAGGGTTATGGACTTCAGGGGAAGCTCCACCTGCCTTGCCATCAGATAAAGATGATAAATATCAGCCGGAAGCCCAAGGTTCGCATCAGAACTACGCTGATATGCAGATAGCACCAATTCTCCCTCATCAATTTGGAACTGCACAAGACTCAGGCAGGGTGCCTGGTTGCTTTCCACCCCGGTTTCTCCAAGAAACAGGACATAATTCTTGCTGTTGCGCTTTTCCCGGTTAATCCTGGTTATGAGGGGTGGAAGCTTTTCAAAGTAAGTTGGATAGCTGTTTACAAGGGTATGGCCGCAATAATCCCACCAGGTAATCCCTGCCTCTTTGTATTTTTCCACATCCCGGACTCCTTGCATAAACAGTTTCAATTCCTCTTTCAGCTTTTTCCTGGCTATCCCGTGGCTTTCAAATATGTCAAGTAAATCAGCGGGGGTTAGCATGAGCCTTTCGTTTAATAGATACTTGATACGCCCTTTCCTATTGGTCTGGATTTTGCCCGTTTGGAGTATCTTGTCTAATGTCTGGTAATACTTATTCATGAGCTTTATTTTTGGTTGTACAAAGGTAGCTCTACCGGACAACACAAGGCATCCCCGGCACATCAATCACACTGCACCGAGCGTGCAGTGCTTTCCAAACCGTTTGATAACATCATACACCTTACGTTCGCTTACCGAATATTTATTTGCCAAAAACGCCACTGCATAAGTGGTCTTTTCACCTTGTTTTTTCATGACCTCATACTCCGTATATAAGTCTATGAATCGAAGGTCATCCTGCTTGCCGCCCAAACTTATAAGCATTTCAAGCGGTTCTCTGTTAAATTTAAGTGCTTCAAACAATGTCATATCCAATCATTTTTGTACTTTTGCAATGCCAATCATTTATTTAATGCGTAAAAACGCCACGAGAGTGCGGCAGAGGGCATTGCCCCCGGTCGCGCACTCTCGTGGCGTTTTGTGTTAATAAATGATTGGCGTCTATATTAACAGGCCGGGGGCTTTTTTTATCCCTCCCCCGAAGGGATTGTCAATCACTCAATCCGATATAATTCCAAATTGAACTTGTCCTTTTTTTCCCAGCCTTCAGCCAGAACTGTCTGAATGAATCCTACTGCTTTTGTATAGAAATCTTTCAGTTCTTCTAACTGAGTAAAAGTATGGTATTCCGGTTGTTCATCCGAACCAAACTTAAACGTCACTGGCAGGGTTTCTCCGCCCGTCTGAACGGCCAAATCGTATGCTGCCTTATAGTTGTACTGGTTCTCCACAGAAAGCCATACATGGGCACCATTATAGGCGAATCCGGATAGGATAGCCGCATCAGTCTGGCTGTTATACCAGGACATAACCAATGTGTGGATTTCCTCATCAGTAGGCTTATGCCCGAACTCCTCTTCCATGTAGGAGGCAGAGCCGTTCTCTTTTTCCTGCACATCCCATCGGATGCGCCATTTGTCTTTAACCGGGTTCGTGCATTCCATCAGCGAAACCCCGGAACTTCCTTCAACTCTTCTCATGTAAACACGTATTTGGTTCTACCTTTGCCGAATGTCTCTGTCTTGATGGTCGTTTCAAACGGGAAACCATCCGGCATTTCCTTTATTTGTGCGAGAATATTCTTCATTTCCTCGCTGTTGGTGAAGAACTTCTTTGCCTCGCCGTTCACTTCGATGGCCACAATACAGCGGTCTTCTCCCTGCTCGGTTTTGATACCGGTCTCAAAGTCCTTCACTACAATGGGTAAGTTTACCAGTTCCCGGATGCTTACCACCACTCCGGGGAATCGCTTTTTACCGTCTTCCGGCTTGTAAGCGACATTCAAGTCTTTAAAACTTCTCATTTCTTTGCCTGTTAATTTTTTAAACAACTTATTACAGTCGGCGTGCTTCGTCATGCCGTAGAAACTGGCAATCAGTTCCCGCCGTCTTTTTCTCGATTTTACCTCGTGCATCTTCCGAGCAAACTTCTGTTTGATGCGTTTCCGCAATCTTACATAGTCGGGACGGATAACATAGCCAAGGAAATCAATGCCTTCTTCCACAGGGAACACCCGTTCATTCGGCTTTATTTCCAAGTCTATTTTTCCCATTTGCCCGTGAACAGCATCACGAATCTTCCACAATTCCGCTTTCGTTTTACCGAGTACCAGTCCGTCATCACAATAGCGATAGTAATAACGAACCCCGTACTTATCCTTCAGATAGTGGTCTAAAAATACAGACAGAAGCAGATTTCCTGCCCCTTGTGAACTGCGCAGTCCGAAACTGATACCTTCCGGCAGCAGCTTAACAAACCGCTCCAACAAGACCAACAGCCTTTTGTCCTTGAACACCCTCCGGAAGCACCACATAACAAAGTCCTGCCGCGCATTGTCATAAAACCTCCGGATGTCAAATTTGTATGCGTAAAGCGTGCCTTCCGGATTTTTTTGCAAATCGGTACGTATGCAGTTCATCAGGTCATGAGTACCGCGCCTTTTGATGCTTGCACCAGTTGTCCGGATATAACGTTTTTGCAGGTGGCGGTCCACCACATTCATGATGGCAAACACAGCGATGCGGTCTTTCATGGACAGGATCTGCAAAATACGTTTTTTACCGTATTCTTCAATTTCCCTCTCATGGTAGCCGCCCAGCCGGAATGAGCCGTCCGCAATGGAAGCCGTCAGTTCGGTGATAATCTTCTCCCTATGGGCAAGCAGGAATCGTCCCTGCCTTGACCTCTTACGATCGGTTCCGCGAAGTACCGAATCGAATGCCTCCGACATATTGGAGTATTCGATGATTTCCTCGATAATATATCCTTCCCTGCGCATAAGCTATTGGTTAATAAACATGGAAGATGAGGGCCTTCCTTTCCCCGGGTCTGACTTCTTCGAACTGATAACAGCCTACCAAACTCCACCCGACGCGTGATTTTTCAGCTTTCCACCTTTTCTGGTGCTGTTGCTGTGGCTTGCTCCCCTCGGCACCGCTTCGGGGACACGTCCCCGCTGCTGTACGCCGATTTGTTAGATTTCCAGACGCGAGCCGACATTCGCATTCGTATTCGAAGCATCGTTATTCGCATTCGCATTCGACACACCGCCATTCGCATTCGCATTGTTGTACCCGCGATAGACCACACGGACTATTGGGGAACTCTACCGCTTGCAAAGTTACTGATTTAACAGGCAAAACAGATAAACGAATTACACTATCATCCAAAATAAAACGGATATACTGCCACCCGCGACGGTGAGCCCCCAATCAATCCAGTCCCAAGGACTTCCCCGAAGAGTATCTTTCAGTTCCAGACAGGAAGCTGCAATGGCCGCAGCATAAAAGGCCGTCCAAGGAGTAAATCCCAATAGACCTACCATCAAACCACCGATAAGATGCTTGTAACGGTTACTCATTTTTAAAAATGCGATAATCTTTTTCATATACCTCAAAATTCTATTTTTTCGACCGGCTTCGCCGGTATTTGAATACCTTTTAAATGGAATTCGGAAACCATCCGAATCCCGTTCTTTCGTTTTAGTCGCTTCGCTCCACGCTTTGGCGCTTTGCGCTTACGCCACCTCGCGTATCGCCTTGTACGCTGCCACGCTTTGCGCCCGGACGATTTTGCCGCGGAAGGCCAGACGCGAGCCGACATACGCACTCGTACTCGAAGCATCGTTATTCGCATTCGCACCCGACACACCGCCATTCGCATCCGCATTGTTGCACCCGCGATAGACCACACGGACTGTAGCGGTGCTTATCCAGTACATGTCGGTATAGTAGGTGGAAGATGATCCGTTCAAATTACCTACCGGAACCATGTCCATATACTTGCCGTGCGCCACGCCTGTAATCCACTGACCGCTGTCCTTCTTGCCCTGTACCATACGGATACTGCCGTCAGGCATCCAAATGCGCCATTTGCCCTGGTTGCCGCTGTCATTCGGCAGATCCACGCCGTCCATCATGTCATACTTGTTGCCGTAGATGTCCTCGTAGCCCAGGCAGCAGATATTGTTCACCTGCACCACGGTCGCCTGTCCGTATTCGTCCCGGCTCTTATACCAGGCATACTGATGCACCAAGCCGTCAATCAGCGAATTCGTGATTTTGTTGTTGATGACATACGCTTCGTCATAGCCGATGGTATCTGTCATTCCATGGTCGGCCGTTCCACCCGTTGTCCGGTTATTGTTATGCTGACCGGCACCGCATTGTTCCTGCATGTCCCTACGCCCGTACTTTGCATAGCTCAGGTTCGCGATGCGGCTGTGCATCAGGGCATCTATCTGCTGCATGCCACGCTGCTGGCTGTAATAGTGGAAGTCCGTCCATGTCATGCTTGCCGTGGTCGAAGCTCCGGTTATGCAGGCACGCAACTTGCTGCCCACTACAGAACTGCCCACAACGGCACACAGATGTTCCTCATTGGCCACCC
>UMDT01054595.1_pt1 | contig 11442 bp, 7 predicted proteins | sample 1964561 | NCBI WGS metagenome assembly UMDT01 (sample SAMEA4836001, study PRJEB28245) | human gut metagenome | biome: gut microbiome; material: fecal sample | place: Denmark | collected 2008
GACCAGTCCTCTGTTTTTCAGTTTGTAAAGTGCCATGGGAATTGTGGCAATCGCGCCGGAAAAAAGAAAATCCAGCAAGAGATAGAGCAGAATGTAAAAAACCGGGTGCGTATAAAAAACCTCCGCCCATAGCCCGAATCCGTATACGCCGTTATAGATCACTTCTAATACGGACGGTAGACGCATCGGCACCGTACAGGCGACAAAAATCACGTTGACAATCATAGGAAGAACGATCACTGCGCCGCCGGACAGAAACGACGCCAAAAACTTTGCCGCAAAATAGCGCTTCTGGGAAATCTGCGGCGTGATCAAATTAAGATACCCGCTTTTATATTCTCGGTGGAGCGAGCTGCCATAAGGTAAAACAGCCAGCAGGGGCAGTAAAAAGAAAAATGCCGTGGCGCACCAGGTTGAAAAATCCATGCCAATCCAGAAATCTGCCATGGTCTCGGCGCTGAGGTGGTAGTCTTTTCCCCAGTCAGCAACATTTTGGTATGCTGGTGTATTTAGAAACCTTGTTCTGATGATGTATCCCCGGACTTGTAAAAAGCCGCTTAATAAAGATAAAAAAAGAGCGACTGATAAAGAAAATAAAAATCTCTTGTTCCAAAACGCTTTTTTAAGTTCCATGGACAAAATCCGTTTCATCGATCTTCACCCCAAACTGTAAAGTATCGGTTTAATATACGATAACTCTTATTTTAAGGATACTGATTAGCAAGGTATTTGTCAATAGTATCTAGGCTTTTGTTTATATAATTTTATTCATTCTATAAAAACAGTTCGTCTTGAAGCAACATGATTTTCTTTTGCTTTCTACTGCATGGGCGTGATATGGTGATTCTATCCACAACAGATTTAAAAAAACTTTCCCATGTAAATCACAGAATTTTCTTGCAGGCGCAGGGGGAATATGCTATACTGATTATGTATAAGTTTACATCATGACTACATTCAAAGAAAGATGGTTTTATAGATGAAATTAGGTATCGTCGCAGGCCGACCTTTTCCATATATCTATATACTTTCATATAAGTCCGTAAGCCCGCATGATTACTGCGTTTTCTAAAATTATGCAAGCATAAAGCTCCATGTAGAGCCATACAATTTCATATCATTTGGGCGTAGAAATAGGCGTAGATTTGATATTGAAAACCAGAGTCCAACGCATTTTAATTTGTTTATTGTACACCTTCAAAATTCTGCAGATAAGAACCCATTTGACAGCAACAAACAGCAAATTAGCATATTATAAAAGCAGCGTTTCTAACTTTCTAAAAAGAAAGAATAGAAACGCTGTTTTTATGTTTTGGGTATAAATTCGGTGTTCCGGGCACTTGAATTTTGTAACCGATATTCGCTGTATTGACACAATCAAAAAAAGATAACGGGACGCCTTAGGAAAATTCTGCCCTTTTGCAGGAGTGAAGCGGTCGCTGCTCGCTCCCCCCTCTCCACACCTTACCCCCTGTTACTTCCTGTACTACCCGAAAAAGAGAGTGTGTTGTGTGGTTTTTTGACAATCTATACTTGTATGTGTTTCTCTTTTGGCTGGTTTAAGCAGACATTCCTACGAGCCTTTTTCATTATCTCTGCCGCCGCTTTCCTGCCTGATACTCCTGCGGACTGCACCCAACATATTTTTTGAAAAGCTTACTGAAATATCTCGGATTGTGCCCAAGCCCAACCTCTTGGGCCACGACGTATATCTTGTTCTCCTTCTCTGATTCCAGCAGTTCCTTCGCCCTCTGCATTCTCTGTCGGTTAAGGTAGGTCAGAAAGTTTTCGCCGGTGTAGGCGGTGAAAGCCTTTCCCACGTAGTCCTCATTGCGGAAAACCAGATTGCTGGCTATCCACTTCAGGTTAAGGCGGCTGTCGCTCAGGTTCTGGTTCACGTACTCGATAATTTCTTCCACGAAATGCTGTTTCTTCTGTGGCGCTGCGGTTTCGGGATTAGAAGAGGAAATGGCCTTCAATCGTTCTGCACAGTCCTGCTGCACCTTCATCAGCGCTTCTCCCAATTCCTTCTCTCCGCAAGGTTTCAAAAGATAGTGCCGCACTCCAAGACTCATGGCTCTCTGGGCAAACTCAAACTCACTGAAACCGGAAAGTATGACAAATTCTGCCTTGATTCCCATCTCCTTGGCCCGCTTTATCATCTCTATACCATCGACCACCGGCATTTTCACGTCGGTAATAATTACATCTAAGTGAGAAGTTTCCATGAAGTGAAGAGCCTCTATAGCGTTCCCACAGGTGCCTACCAACCGTACGCCGTAGTTTTCCCACCTGATTGTGTTCGCCATAGCTTCCAGTACACTCTTTTCGTCGTCTACCAGCAGTAAATCCAGCATGGTGTTATTTCCTTTCTCGACGTTCCTTCTCGTTTTCAGGCTTCGGCAGTAAGATCTCCGCACGGGTTCCCCGACCAGTGTTATATACACTCAGTGTGTACCGTTCTCCCAGCAGCAGTGAAAGTCTTTTTTTGATATTGATAAGACCAATTCCTTCGTCCGATTCCACCGGATCCCTCAGCTTTTTTAGTGTTTCTTCGCTTATTCCCGGACCATTATCCTCAACAAACAGCAGTAAATCCTCGCCGCTGTCCAACGCACCGATTTTTACCACACAAGGCTCCAGCATATTCTCCAGCGCATGCTTTATAGAGTTTTCTGTCAGATTCTGCAGTGCCATCGGCGGTATCATAGCCTCGCCCCATTTCTTTGGCACCTCTGTCAGCACGCTAAGCCGTTCGCCGTATCTGTACTTTTGTATGGATACATATCCCTCAACTATCTCCAGTTCTTCCCGCAAGGGTACCAAGGCCTCTTTTTTGTAAAGGGTGTAGCGCAGTATCTTCCCCAGAGATTCGGTGATATGGGATATCTCCTCCTGCTTGCCCGTCTTCGCCTTCCAATTGATGGTTTGCAGGATATTAAACAGGAAATGGGGATCTATCTGATTTTGCAGGGACTTCAACTGAGCCTCCTGTTTAGCGATTTTTGTCAGATAGTTTTCTTTCACCAGCCTTTTTACCTCTCCGACCATCTTGTCAAAGGAGCGGTCGAGATAGCCCACCTCATCTTTGCGGTTGTTACTTCTGTACCGGTCAAGTTCCTCATAGCGCCCCGCCTGAAATAGGTGCATTTTGGTCACCAGCATGTTAAACTGCTGTATTATCTGGGATACAAACCTCGAGCAAAACAGTGTATTCACCAGTATGGCCAACACTGCCACTGCAAAGGTCAAGGCGTTTAAAAGCCGCATGGAGCGAGTCACTGAATCGAAAGGTAAGTACATGGTGTAGCTTAAGTCAAAAGCCGAGTGGGTTGCGTAACTGACAAAATAGTCACGCCCTTCCAAGCGGCAGATTTGGTATCCATTCTCGGTGGGCTGGAACTGAATTTTTTCTTCTTCCCCAGTGAAACTGGTGAAAAGCACGTCACCGTTTTTTGAGAATATGGCAATATCAGGCTGGTAGTTCAGGTTTTTCCGACTCTTAAGGCTGTCCGATACAATACTCTGCAAATCTATCTGAAGTACCAGAAGCCCTAAGGGCCGCATATTCATCTCTCTCATGTTCACAATGTTGCGCACATAAAAAAGCCTGCCTTCGCTCTCATAAAGCACCGGTTTGCTACCGACCCCTGGGACTTCCATGGCGAGCTCCTCTACAAGCGTATTCTCCATGGCATAAGCGTCCCCGATACCAAAACTTTTCCCATTGACACAGACCGCCGCCGAACGTACGCAGGAAAGCTGACCATAATAGTTCAAAAGCAGATCGTTCAATGCCTGATAGGCTTGTCCGAATGAATAAACCGGCTCCCTGGTGGAAAAATCCAACTCCTCGTTTTGTAATATATCCTGCACCGCATTTCCCATAACCACATAGCTGCTGGCTGTATCTACAGCGGAAAGCTTCTGTTCGATGGAATCGACACTCATATTGAGAACCAGAGAAGTATCTCTATAAAGCTCCTTCTCGTACCGATGGAACACATACACCGATGTGGTCAATACCGTCGCTACCGAAAGCAGCATAAGCGAGCAGAACACCAGCATGAACTTTGACTTCAGGCGTATATTGAGCCGCTTCATTTAGTCTGTTAGCCTAAATGTCATTCCGGCGCTTTTATGTTCACAATAGTGTCTTGGGTTCACGAGTATTGTCTCCTCCGGTATCTCACCGGAAAGAAGCTTGTCACACAGCTCCTCCATATCCCTTACGATCTCCCCGGAGAGCGGCAGATAATACGAGGATTGGCCACTAAGATAATCCTCCTGCCGGTCCGGATCGCAACCATTCTCCTGAATGAAGTGGCCTCCGTACCAAGCGAAGTCCTCAAGCTCAGGAAGTCTTTTTATAAAGCGGCCAAGCTCCTCTTTATAATGTGAAATGACCTGTCGCCACTCGTTTCTGCCGCAAATCATCAACACAATAAACCCTGAACCAATGGCATCCCCTGTGAAGACACACTTGTGTGCCCGGTCTATGAACACTACGGAGTTTGGCGTATGCCCTCCCAACTCCACAGTCTCAATCTGTACACCGCCGCCCAAGTCTATCATCGTGCCGTCCTCAATGGGGCAAAGCTGTTCATCCTTCGGGGCGGGGGCCAGGGTTCTGCCAAAGACCTTCTCCATCTGCTGTCTGTTCTTTTCCATAGACTCAATGTCCAGTCGATGAAACCAAGTTTTTGGGAAACGGTACGCTTGAGCCATATGATCCTCGTGGGGATGGGTTACAGCCACCTCAACCGGCAGAGGCGTCAGGCTCTTGATAAGTGCGGGCAAATCGCCCTCTCCAAGGCCTGTGTCTATGAGCAAGGCCTTCTCTGCACCGCAGATCAGATACGCAGAGGAAGTAAAATAGTCGTCAATACGGAACAATCCAGGGCAAAGATACTTCACCTCAAACATGTTTTTCCTGTTCTGTCGGAACAGCCATTCCACCGCCGCATCATTTTCAAAGCAGGCCGACCAGATATCCCCCTCTGACACGCTCGTATACCTCACGTACTGTCCACCGCAGGTACGCACGGCGGCGACAAGATGCTTTGGTGACGCGGGTACCTTTCTGTCCTCCGGTTCTTCCTGTCCAAAAGCCCACACCGGTGTGAATTTCATATTTCTGGCGATATAAGGATCCCCGCGCCCTCCAAGAGCCAAAACGCCGGCAAAGCGTCTGGGAAAACGAGAGCCGATGGCCCATGCAGCAGCTCCACCCACCAGATACATTCTGCATTCGTCTGTTTCCTGCTCCAACTCAAAGAGAAGTGTATGAAGATCTCGTCCTTGTTCCCATTCCGTCAAGCCTTTCTCACTTTGTACCCACAGCACAGAGCAAGGGTGTTTCTCCTGAAATTTCTCAGAGATGAATATCTCCGGTCGAGCTTTGTACGCCGGTTCATCCAGCACCACTAACAACGGCAAGCCTGTCTCCCCGCTCCAGAGCTGACAACTAAGCTTACCTTTTTTATACTCTTTGGTTTCCATAAACTACTCCTCCGTTCCTTCCGCCTCTATAGATTTTACTCTTTCACAGCGCCCATTACAATACCTGTTACAAAATATTTTTGGAGGAACGGGTATATGATCAGAATAGGCACCATAGACACTACGACTTTCGCCGAGTTGAACGTCAGGCTGGACATAGCCATCTTTTCCTTTATTTCCTCCGGGGACATAGTTGCCATCTGCGTCGGATCCAGACTAGCCGAGAGAGACTGGATATATGTCTGCAGCGGCAGCTTTGAAAGGGAATTGATATAGAGCTTTCCGTCAAAGAAGCTGTTCCAGTGGTTCACCACCGCGAACAGAGCTATTGTGGCCAGCGAAGCTTTAGAAAGCGGCACGAAGATATGCCAAAGAATATACCAAGGGCTAGCCCCGTCCACATAGGCGGCCTCCTCTAAGGCAGCGGGTATGTTCTTAAAAAAGTTCATCAGCAGTATCACATTAAATACCGGCACGGCCGTTGGGAGTACCAAAGCCCAGATTGTGTCCATCAGGCCCAGCTGTCGTATTACCATGAAGGTTGGCACTAAGCCACCGTTGAACATCATGGTGAACACCACGAACCACATATAGAACTTCTTGCTTTTAAACACTTTAGGGCTCTTAGACAGAGGATACGCCATGAGTATGGAAAGTACCATATTGATGGATCCTCCCAATATCACTCTCAACACAGACACCATAAATGACTGACCGAACTGCCGCTCCTCCAGCATGGCTTTGTATGAAGACAAGTTAAAATTCACAGGCCAGAAGCTAACCTTTCCCAAAGCGGCGCTGGTGCGGTCGCTAAAGGAAATCGCTACCGTGTTGAGTATGGGCACAAGGCATATAAGCCCGCAAAACAGCAGGGCTGCCCCGATAATTATATCTGACACCGTTGGTCTTCGGAGCCCCGATGTTTTTCTATTCTTCATATAAAATCCCCTCCTCAGAATATCCTGTACCCGCAGAACTTGTCCGCAAGCTTATATGCTGTAGTCAATAGAGCAAAGCTTATGATAGACTTGAAAAGCCCCACTGCCGTCGCGAAGCTGTACTGTATGTTCACAAGACCTTCCCTATAGACATAGGTGTCGATAATGTCTCCGGTGCGGTAAACCAACGGGGAATACATATTGAATACCTGATCGAATCCGGCATTCAGTACATTGCCGATGCTCAAAGTTCCCATGAGTATTATCGTGGGAAGTATTCCCGGTAAGGTGATATGCATAATCTTTTTCCAGCGGCCCGCGCCATCGATGTCTGCTGCCTCGTAGAGAGAGGGGTCGATGCTGGTCATAGCCGCCACATATATTACCGCATTATAACCGAATTCTTTCCAGACATCCGTACCAATGATAATGGGTCGAAACCAAGTGTTGCTTATCATAAACATCACCGGTTCCCCGCCAAGAGCCGTTACAAGCTGATTGATTATGCCGGTATAGGAGAAGATATTGCTGAACATCACCGCCAGTATAACCCAAGAAAGGAAGTGTGGCAGATACACCGCTGTCTGAATGAACCGCTTATACCGTACGTTTCTGCACTCATTCAGCAACACTGCAAACACAATTGCCAGCAGTGTTCCAACGATGATTTTGGACAGAGCGATTATCAGGGTATTCTCCAGAATCTGCCGAAAATCCGGAAGCATAAACAGTCGCCGGAACTGAGCCAGTCCCACAAACTTTGAACCGAAAATACCTTTTGCCGGAACGAAATTCTGAAAAGCCATAACAATGCCGAACATCGGGATGATAGAGAATATCACAAGAAATATCATTCCCGGCAAAAGCATGACGTGATAATACCTGGCATTTTTCTTATTATACACTAGATAAAACCTCCTTAAAAATCTACCAAAACGGCAAGGGCACGTCTGATAATTCAGGCGCGCCCTCTCCGCAGGTAATTTTTTATATTATCCCTGGTCGACTATGGCCTGAACTTCTTCTGTCAGAGTGTCGCCACCCAAAGCCTTCCACTGGCTGACAAACTCGTCGAAATAGTCCACAGGCTTTTCGCCCACAATAATCTGAAGATACATCTCGTCCTCCAGCTTGTCCAACGCGGCCTTTAATGTGGTGGAGGATTCTGTCTCAAAGTAATAAGCAGGGTAGACAGGATTGCCCTCCTCAGTAACATTGCCACCTACATAGCGAGTCCAATAAGCCCAGAAGCTCGCCTCGTCCTTGTCACCATCGGCAAATTTCTTGGCGACAATGCACTGGCTCTTGTCATAATCTGTCATACCCGGATATTCCGTGTAGGAGCCGTTCTCTACGTTATCCTTAACGCAAGCGCTGAGCTTCGGCACGACGTCGAAATAGTCAAAAGTGAGAGCGCCCAAGACATTCAGGCTTCTTGTACCCGCATCGTCTACAGCGCCGCTGACGCGCAGTTCCTGACCCTGTTCGCCGTACTTGCAGGCTATCTCGTCGTTTTTGTCATAAGTGCCACGCACAATCTCGTTGTTGGCCGCCAAAGCTATAATAGCCGCCTCAGGGTGTTCGCATTCCTTACTTACAACGCTGACACTTCCTGTGGGCGCGCCAGTCATATAGTTGAACTCACCCTTGCTGTTCACCGGAGCAGCTGTTGCCACATACTCGATATCGGGGGTATTGGCGAAAGCCTCGTTGGCAACAGCCCACCACGGTCCGAACTTTGCTCCTGCGGTACCCGATGTCCACAGAGATTCCGTCTCACCGGAGCCAATGCGGGTGGGGAACTGCTTGTCAATAAGCCCGCGCTGATACCAATCGGCCAAGAGAGTCAGAGCATCCTTCATCTTGGAATCGGTGGAACCGTAGTAGACTTTTCCCTCATCGTCTGTCATCCACTGGGTCGGGAATACATCAAAAGCGTTAAATACGGACTCAAGGCCGTAGTTGTTAGAGTAGCCGCTCACAGGATTTGTCGCCTGTACAACTAAGCCCACCGTATCGTTCTGTCCGTTGCCGTCCGGATCTTCGTTGACAAAGGCCTCCAGAACCGCCGCGATTTCATCAAGGGTCTTCGGCACCTCCAAGTCGAGAGCATCCAGCCAATCCTTGCGCAACCACAGCAAATTCTGTCCATAGCCCAGATTGCTTCCCGGAACAGCCAGTTGTTTGCCTTCTACCGTGACCGCCTCAATATTTCTGTTTTCAAAGCTGTTGTCTACCAGCTCCAAAGTCTCTCCTCGATACTTGGGGTATATCTCCGTCAGATCAGCCAGAAGATCATTCTCAGCCATCTGTCTGAAAGTGATATACTTGTCCACGAACATCAGGTCGCACAGTTCGCCGGAGGCGATATTGATGGAGAGCTTGTTATTGTATTCGGAACCCTCCGCACTCCAAGCCAGTTTCATCTCAATATTGTAGCGCTCTTTGAGAAAATCGTTGATATAGTTTTGTTCCGGCGATTGATCTGCCGGAAATTTCGCGCCAGGATACATGACCTTGCTGTATGTAATGGTCACCGGCTCCTTATATCTGCCGTTTTCGTCGAATAGGTTATCGCTAGCCGAGACGGAGGAAGAGGATACGTTTTCACCCGAAGAATCCTTTCCCGCTTCTGAAGACCCGGAAGCGCCCTCACCGCATGCCGTCACTGAAAGCATCAGAAGTGCCGCCATTATCAGGGACGTCAGTTTTTTGCTTCTTTTCATTGTTGTTACATCACCTTTCAATCATTGTCCTCCCGTTTCTCACTTCCCGGGTGGTTATGGCTTTAGTATATTATGTTTTTGCAAAATAATGAAGAAACAAATTCGACATCTTTTGTACACAAATCCGACATATCTTTATCAATAGTACGTTTTTTTTTATAAATAAAGCTCTATGAGACTTGACCGACAGACAAAAACAACTAACATCACCTGCCGATAATATCCAATTTCCCCACATATTTACTTTTGTGTGTCCGGCCTCAAAAGCAAAGGAAAATAAAGAGACAACCCAAAACAACTTTTTAAATCTACACTGCTTCCATTCGAAACATTCGAAGCAGATTGTTCCACTGTCTTTCGGTACATCCGCAGAACAGGAGGAAACACCACTATGAGCGACAAAGAACGAAACTTCACATGTGATCTTCACTGCAAAGGAGCCGTAACGCCGATGTGTGCGCAAGTCGAAGCACACGTACCAATCCACCTTAAAATGACACTAACGATAAAAGAAGCGGCGGAGTACAGCAGCATCGGGATAAACAAAATAGACGCCATGGATTTCAACCTCCTAATCATGTTCGGTGACCGCTGTTACTCCGTGCCGATTCAGCTTGCGTTGTTATACGAATGTGGGAGTTAACTCCTTTAATTCAACCTGCATAAATCGAACGATACAATGAGAGGCGGCTGACAGTTTGCTGGACGAGCGTAGCAGCTCATGCATCGCCTCGTCAGACCGATCCCCTTCATTATACCTTAGGAACTGGGCAACTAGAAAAGAATTTTTGATTTACCACAGTTAAATTTACAAAGAAAAGAGAAAACCATGTTTATTCAAAAATACTATCCTGTCGCCGAAATAATTATATCGCAAGCATCGCCGTTGTGATACCACGACGGCACTTATCAGGGAAATCCCTGAAACCCTTCTGCTTACTTCAGCTTTATACGATTTACAAACTTTCTAAAACAACAAGTAAAGGAAAACGCAGCAGCTTGTGATATGTACCCGGCTTTCTGGATACCGGATCAAAATTGAATAATTAGCTTTTCTCTCATTTTGAGAGAAAAAGCAGTTCCACAATTCACAGTCATTGCGACTTTATGTCACCAGATGAATTCGAGCAAATATATAAAACAGCACACATTAAGGCGGAGCTGCTGGCAGGTTGAATTTGGAGAAATTTCTCATTTTAACTTGTACTGAATCTTGACATAGGACCAAACATGTGATAAAATTACTAAAATTTAAAGGATGGTCCTTTTTTTCTATGTCTGTTTTTCACGGACTTGCGCAACCTCTGTACAGATGCAATAGTATTGTCACAGTGAGCAATGTCTCACATATTGAACGAAAAAAACAGGAGGAAAAATTCATGACAAAGTTATACTATCAGTTTCCAAACACCTGGTTCGGCGACTGCATGCCTTTTGGAAAAGGAGATCAGTTTTATCTGTTTCACCAAAGAGATACCAGAAAACCCTGCCCGTTTGGCGAACCCTTTGGCTGGGATCTGGCGGTGACTTCTGATTTTGTGCACTATGAGGATAAAGGGACAGCGCTCCCGCGGGGAACCGACGAGGAGCAGGATCAGTTTATTTTTGCAGGAAGCGTTTTTGAAGCAGAGGGAAAGTATCACATTTTTTATACCGGATTCAACCGGGACTATCCAAAGCTGGGCAAGGCATCCCAGGTGCTGATGCATGCGGAGAGCGATGATCTGCTGAACTGGACCAAGACCCAGGACAAGCTGACTTTTACACCGCAGGAGGGTTATGACCCGGATGACTGGCGGGATCCCTTCGTGATCTGGAATGAGGAAAAACAGGAATACCTGCTGGTTTTGGGAACCAGAAAGGCCGGACCCAAGGAACAGCAGACCGGACGTACCGTAAAGTTTACCTCCAAAGACCTGAAAAATTGGAAATTTGAGGGAGATTTCTGGGCACCGGGCCTGTTTACCATGCATGAAATGCCGGATCTGTTCCAGATCGGTGACTGGTGGTATCACATTATTTCCGAATACAGCGACGGAAATAAGATGGTGTACCGGATGAGCAAAAGTCTGGATGGTCCATGGATCGCTCCTGCGGACGATGCTTTTGATGGACGTGCTTACTATGCGGGCAGAACCTTCTGCCTGAACGGGCAGCGCATTCTGTTTGGCTGGGTTCCCACGAAAGAGAACTGCGATGACCGTGGAAACTTCGAGTGGGCAGGCACATTTGTGGCACATGAGGTGTATCAGAGAGGGGACGGAACCCTCTCTGAT
>UMDT01035150.1_pt1 | contig 11408 bp, 9 predicted proteins | sample 1964561 | NCBI WGS metagenome assembly UMDT01 (sample SAMEA4836001, study PRJEB28245) | human gut metagenome | biome: gut microbiome; material: fecal sample | place: Denmark | collected 2008
GCCTTTGAAAAAGGCGGGCGAAACTTTATCCGTTTGCTTTACGTTAACTTTATGTTAATTTTACGCCGTTATTCTTTCTAAAAAGCCAATTTGCTGTGAACAAATTGTAAAATGCAAAAGCACTGCCCGCAAACACAGGCAGTGCTTTTATTGTAACACAGATTAAATTTGTGTCAAGCTTTATCGAACTCAGCCTACGACCTCGTAGCCCTTATCTTCGATGGCTTTCTTGAGCTCGGCATCGGAAATTTCAGCATTGAGCTGAATGACCGCCGTGCCCTTTTCGTGGCTGACTTCTGCAGATGTGACCTGCGGGAACGCCTCCAGACACTTTTTAACAGTGGCTTCGCAATGCGGGCACATCATGCCGTTAATCTTAATTGTTTTTTCCATGGTTTTTGTCTCCTTTACTTCGATGGTTTTCATTTCGGCGGGTTTTGCCGATTTAATTTTTTTATCGTGCTTCGTGCTGCGGATGTTCAATAAATTCAGACGAAGCGCGTTTGTGACGACACAAAAGCTTGAAAGGCTCATGGCTGCCGCGCCGAACATGGGGTTCAGCTGCCAGCCGAGCAGGTTAATGAACACGCCTGCCGCGAGCGGGATGCCGATGATGTTATAAATGAACGCCCAGAACAGGTTTTCGTGGATATTGCGCAGTGTGGCGCGGCTTAAACGGATGCCCGCAGGAACATCGGACAGGCGGCTCTTCATGAGCACGACATCTGCGGCGTCAATGGCGATATCCGTACCGGCGCCGATGGCGACACCGATGTCGGCTCTGGTAAGGGCGGGCGCGTCGTTGATGCCGTCGCCGACCATCATGACTTCGCCCTGCTCTCTGAGCTTGCGGATGACGTTTTCCTTGCCGTCCGGCAGGACGCCTGCGATGACTTCATTAACGCCTGCCTGACGGCCGATGGCCTCTGCGGTGCGGGCGTTATCACCGGTGAGCATGACGACGTAAATGCCCATGTTCTGCAATTCGCGGATGGCCTGCGGGCTGTCTTCCTTGATGACATCCGCTACGGCGATAACGCCGATAAGCTTACCGCCCCTGCTGAAATACAGCGGGGTTTTGCCGGACTGCGCGAGGGCTTCGGCCTTTTCTTTAAAATCTGCGGGGACATCTGCCTGCGTGGAGATGAACTTCAGGTTGCCGCCTGCGAGAACTTCGCCGTTCAGGGCAGCGGTGAGGCCATTGCCGGGCTTTGCCATGAAGTCTGTGACTTCTTTTGCCTGCACGCCGATCTCCTCAGCGCGCGCCATGATGGCTTTGGCGAGCGGGTGCTCGCTCTTTTTCTCGAGCGCACTTGCGGCTTCGAGAAGGTTTTTTTCGGTGATGCCCGGGGCGGATAAAATATCTGTGACGCGGGGCTCGCCGCTTGTGATGGTGCCGGTTTTATCGAGCGCGACGATCTGCACCTTGCCGGCTTTTTCGAGCGAAACGGCAGTTTTGAACAGGATGCCGTTTTTCGCGCCCATGCCGCTGCCGACCATGATGGCGACCGGCGTCGCGAGGCCAAGTGCGCACGGGCAGCTGATGACGAGCACGGAAATGCCGCGCGCGAGCGCGTAGCCGAACGTCTGCCCAACAAGCATCCAGACGATGAACGTAACAACAGCGATGCAGATGACGGTCGGGACGAACACGCCGGAAACCTTATCGGCGATCTTCGCGATCGGCGCTTTCGTGGCGGCGGCATCGCTGACCATGCGGATAATCTGGGAAAGCGTGGTATCTTCTCCGACGCGCGTTGCTTCGCAGCGCAGGAAGCCAGACTGGTTTACGGTCGCGGCGGAAACAGCATCGCCCACGGCCTTATCGACCGGAATGCTCTCGCCGGTGAGGGCGGATTCATTGACGGCGCTGGCGCCTTCCAAGACGATGCCATCTACGGGGATATTCTCACCGGGACGCACGACAAACACATCGCCGCGGCGGACCTCGGAAACGGGCACGGTGACCTCTTGACCGTCCCGCACGAGCACGGCGGTTTTCGGCGCGAGGTTCATGAGACCCTTTAAGGCATCGGTCGTGCGGCCTTTGGAGCGCGCTTCCAGCATTTTACCGACCGTGATGAGCGTTAAAATCATGGCGGCAGACTCGAAGTAGAACTCGTGCATATAGCCCATGACGGCGGTCATATCGCCGCGCATCTGGGCATCTGTCATGGCGAACAGCGCATAGGTGCTGTACAGGAACGACGCGCCCGAGCCGAGCGCCACAAGGGTATCCATATTCGGTGCGCGGTGGATGAGCCCTTTAAAGCCGCTGATGAAGAACTTCTGGTTGATAACCATGATGATGACGGTGAGGAGCAACTGGATGAGGCCCATCGCGACGTGGTTGTCTTTGAGAAAATTCGGCAGCGGCCAGCCCCACATCATGTGCCCCATGGAGATGTACATAAGGACAGCCAAAAAGCCGACGGACGCGATGAGGCGCTTTTTGAGCTTTGGAGTTTCGCGGTCTTTCAGGGCATCTTCTGCAGCAACGTTGGGGCTTGTGCTATTCTGTGCCGCACCTTTTTTGGACGCGCCGTAACCGGCATCTTCCACGGCCTTGATGATACTTTCCGGCGAAGCCGTGCCCTCAATGCCCATGGAGTTCGTGAGCAGGCTGACTGAGCAGGACGTAACGCCCGGCACCTTGCTGACCGCTTTTTCCACACGGGTGCTGCACGCCGCGCAGCTCATACCCGTGACGTTATACTGTTCCATTTTCTTCCCTTCCTTTCATAAAAATGCGTCGAAAATTATCGCATCAGCTTTTGCAGTGTGGTGACAAGCTCATCGATGACTTCATCGTTTCCTGCGCGGATGTCGTCCGCTACACAAGTCTTGATGTGGTTTGCGAGCAGCTCTTTCGTAAATGCGTTGAGCGCCGCGTTGGCTGCCGCGACCTGCACGAGGATGTCCGGGCAGTAGGCGCTTTTCTCCACCATGCCGCGAATGCCGCGGATCTGCCCTTCGATGCGGTTTAATCTGTGGATGAGTTTTTTGTACTCCTCATCGGAGCGGTGCTTTGTTTTATGACAGCCGCAGCACTTCTCTTCGGTTTTTTCTTCGGTGCAGTCTGTGCACGCTTCCGTATTGGTTGCATTGCTTTTGCAGCAAGCGTACAGCTCTTTTTCTTCTGTATGTTCCAACGGAATTCTCCTTTCCGATTTCGCTTTATATACCCTCTTGGGGTATCTTGATTATATACCCATACAGGGTATATTGTCAACTCTTATTTTAGCTTTTTTTCAAAAATATTCTGCCCGGATTTTTGACCTGCATTTAAAGTAAAAAGCACCGCTTGGCTTTTGGCTCAAAACGATGCTTTGGGTGTTAATCTTAGCTTGACTTACGCTTCGTATTCCATTTTCTCCGGCGTCCAGTCCTTGAGGACCTCGAGCATATCAACGGCAGTTTCTTTGGCGCCCTTGAGGTCGTGCTCTTTGTAGTTGCCGCACTCTTCGCGGCGGCTGCCGGGGATCTCTCCCTCAAAATCGCGAATGAACGCGAAGGATTCCTGCACGAGATGCAGGGCATCCAGGCGGCTCACGTTGTCGCGCAGAAGGAAATAGAAGCCCGTGCGGCAGCCCATGGGGCCGACGTAGATGACGGAATCGGACAACGCGGAGTTGCGCGCATACGTGGCGAAAAGATGCTCGAACGTGTGGAGCGCGCCGTTTGAGAGGTAATCTCCGGCGTTCGGCACCTTCATGCGCAAGTCGTAGGTTACAACGTCGCCGTCTATGCGGGAAACGTACATGCCTTTTTTGAGCTTATCATGATTGACGGAAAAGCTGGCGATTTTTTTCATACTCTATCATCACTTTCTTTATAAATTCACGGATTTCTTAGAGTATACCACGCTTTTCTTTGAATTTCAATTCCGTCTTATTTTTCGACGGTGACGGTTTTCGGCTCGTAGCCGGCGCGCCAGACGGTCTGCTTCAAAACGACTTCTTCGACGGGCTTCTTTGTGTAGATACGAGCGAATTTGCCGGCAAGGTCGACCTTTGCCATGCAGTCCGGCTGCTCGTTGAACGCGTTTTCAATGCGCATGGCGCAGTTTTTGCAGTGCATACCCTCGATGTCCATACGGTAAACGTGGTCGTAGTCGTTCACGTTTGTATCCTGCGGCTTGACGTGCTTCACTTCATCGCCGCCACCGCCGCAGCAGCCGTTTTTGAGCTTTTTGCGATAGCTGATGACCGCAAAAATACAAATAGCCGCAATCACCCCACAGATGATGATCGTAGCAGGGCTGATGTCCGCGCCGGTCGCATTCAAAATATATGTACGCATTTAAACCGCTTCCTTTTGTGAAAATAGTTCTTGTGAGAGAAGACTCTCATATACCCTTTGGGGGTATCTTGATTATATACCTCGACAATATAAAATGTCAAGAGAAAAAGTTAGCGATTTCTAACTTATTTTGAATTCCTGCGTTGCTGCGCGTGTGGAAAAATAAAAAACGCCGCCCGGCACTGTTTGAAACACAGCTGCCGGGCGGCGTTTTGACTTATTTTTAGGGTTTCGCGTTCCAGAGGGTAACTTTCCCTGTTTCGCGGGTCTTGTTCATATCGATGATGCGCTGGTTCGACGAGCCGCGAAAGCGCAGGGAAATGTCTTTGAGTTCATCGACGAATGCGCCGTCGACGAGCACGTCGAGCAGGGACAGGAATTCGTCCGTGACCTCGCAGCGGTTGCGGCCGCCGTCTTTCAGCATATCGGTCTCCAGGGTGGAGCCGGAATAGCACCAGATGTCCTTTTCGGGGTATAGCTTGCGAACGCGGTGCAGAAACGGCACCAAAGCGCGTTGATTCTGCGGCTCCATGGGCTCGCCGCCGAGCAAAGTTAAACCGTTGATAAAACCGGGTGCAAGGGCTGCGAGCACCTCGTCTTCCGTTTCTTTTGTAAACAGCTTGCCGTAGTTGAAATCCCACGTTTCGGCGTTGAAGCAGTTTTTGCAGTGGCGCGTGCAGCCGGAGACGAACAGCGTGACGCGCACGCCGATGCCGTTTGCAATGTCGGTTTTTTTGATCTCACCGTAATTCATGATGGTTTCCTCTATTCATGAAATACCGCACAAAGCGCCTGCCCTGTGCGGTACTGTTTATTCTTGATTTTGACTTAATTACAAGTGCAGCACGCGCTCTTTGATTTCGGCGGTACGGCCCTGGTTCCAGAACTGGGTGCCGATGTAACCGCAGGTGCGGCGGGCGACGTTCATGGTATCCTGGTCGCGGTTGCCGCAGTTCGGGCACTCCCAGACGAGCTTGCCGTCATCCTCGACGATCTGAATCTCACCGTCGTAGCCGCACTTCTGGCAATAATCGCTCTTGGTGTTAAGCTCGGCGTACATGATGTTATCGTAGATATAGCGGATGATCTGCAGGACGGCTTCGAGGTTATTCTGCATGTTCGGAACCTCGACATAGCTGATCGCACCGCCGGTGGAAAGCGCCTGGAACTGCGACTCGAAGCGGAGCTTTTCAAACGCGTCAATATGCTCGGTAACGTGGACGTGGTAGCTGTTTGTGATATACGGCTTATCCGTGACGCCCGGGATGATGCCGAAGCGGCGCTGGAGGCACTTTGCGAACTTGTACGTAGTGCTCTCGAGCGGCGTGCCGTACAGACCGAAGCCGATGGTGGTCTCTGCCTTCCATTTTTCGCACGCAGCGTTCATGTACTTCATGACAGCGAGCGCAAACGGCGTTGCGCTGGGGTCCGTGTGGGATTTGCCCGTCATGTAGCGCACGCACTCGCACAGACCGGCATAGCCGAGCGAAATGGTGGAATAGCCGCCGTAGAGAAGCGCATCGATGGGCTCGCCTTTTTTGAGACGGGAGATTGCGCCGTACTGCCAGAGGATTGGCGCGGCGTCGGACAATGTGCCCTTCAAGCGGTTGTGGCGGCACATGAGTGCGCGGTAGCACAGGTCGAGGCGCTCATCGAAGACCTTCCAGAATTTTTCCATATCGCCGCCGGAGCTGAGCGCAACATCGACAAGATTCAGTGTGACGACGCCCTGATTGAAGCGGCCGTAGAACTTATAATTGCCGTTTTCATCCTTCCACGGGCTTAACGCGCTGCGGCAACCCATGACCGGGAAGCAGTTGCCTTCTTTGAGCTCTTTCATCTTCTTTTCGGAGATGTAGTCCGGCACCATGCGCTTTGCGGTGCACTTTGCGGCAAGCTCGGTGAGGTAATAGTATTCGCTGCCGGGGGTAATGTTATCCTCCTGCAAAACATAAATGAGCTTCGGGAATGCCGGGGTAACCCACACACCCTTTTCGTTTTTGACACCCTCATAGCGCTGGAGCAGCACTTCCTCGATAATCATGGCGAGGTCGCGCTTTTCGCGCTCGTTTTTCGCTTCGTTCAGATACATAAACACGGTGATGAACGGCGCCTGACCGTTCGTCGTCATCAAAGTTACGACCTGATACTGGATGGTCTGCACGCCGCGCTTGATCTCCTCACGCAGACGGCGCTCCACCATTTTGGAGATTTGGGCCTCATCCGGGGAAACGCCAAGCTCGCCGATCTCGACTTCGACCTCACGGCGGATTTTCTCGCGGGAGATCTGCACGAACGGCGCGAGGTGTGCAAGGCTGATGCTCTGGCCGCCGTACTGGTTACTTGCAACCTGCGCGACGATTTGCGTGGCGATGTTGCAGGCGGTGGAGAAGCTGTGCGGCTTTTCAATGAGCGTGCCGGTGATGACCGTGCCGTTTTGCAGCATGTCTTCGAGGTTTACGAGGTCGCAGTTGTGCATGTGCTGCGCGAAATAGTCCATATCATGGAAATGGATAATGCCCTGCTCGTGTGCTTCGACGATTTCGCGCGGAAGCAAAATGCGGCGCGCGATGTCTTTGGAGACCTCGCCGGCCATGTAATCGCGCTGGACGCTGTTTACGGTTGGATTTTTATTCGCGTTTTCCTGCTTGACTTCCTCGTTGTTGCACTCAATAAGGCTGAGAATCTGGTTATCGGTGGTATTGGCGCGGCGCGCAAGCGAACGCGTATACCGGTAACAGATATACTCCTTAGCGACATCGAACGCACCCTGCCCCATGATCTGCTTTTCTACGAGGTCCTGTATTTCTTCCACGGACGCTGCACGCCCCATGGCGACGCACGCTCCTTCGACATTTGCAGCGATTGTGCGAATTTGCTCGTTCGTAAGTCTCTGACGCTCGTCGATCTCTTTATTTGCCTTGGAGACAGCGACGATAATCTTAGTGATATCGAACGCTGCTTCCGAGCCGTTTCTCTTAATGATCTTCATGTTCCTTACCGCTCCTTCATACCGCCCGCGGGAGCTGCATGTTTCCAGCCCCTTTGGTTTTCATAATCAGTTTCCATAATTTACTTTATATTGAATATTTATGCGTAACCACAAGATATTGTGTTCGTTTTTGCGGTTCCTGCCGCAAGCACCCTACCAGTATACACCGAAGTTGGCATCTTGTCGAGTAGTAAATGCGCTTTATTTTAAATTTCTTTTTGTACCCTTTTACCCATTGTGCAATAAAGCGTGAAAGGGCGCCGCGGAGCGGCGCGGCAAAGCGCGGGTTTGGATGTAAAAAAGGGCGGTCATTGACCGCCCTTGCAGGAACCCATGCAGCTGGGTTCCCTACGATTTGAATGTCCCCCGGACATTCAAATCAACCTTCCTAATTTTATGTAGGCAAAGAGGTTTCGCTTTCTGATGAAAGCAACTTAGGGCGCTGCCCTAAGTACCCGCAGTCTTTTGAAAAAGGCTGGCGAAAACTTTTGACCACCGTTACGGGAAGTTTCTTTTCTTACTCTTCCTCTGCTTTTTCCGGCAGAAGATCTGTCATGCTTTTGAGGCTGATGCCGAGTGTGGACATATTGTGCAGGAGTGCGGAGGTAGTCGGCTGGATGATTCCGCCTACGCCGAGCAGGATAAGCATGAGGTTGAAGCCGACGATGAAACGGTAGTTGCGGTGGATGCGCGCCATAAGCGCAGTGCTGAGCTGGCGCAGGGTGACGAGCTCATAGAGATCGCCTGCCGCAACGGTGATGTCCGCAATCTCTCTGGCAATGGCGGCGCCGGTATTGATGGCAACGCCGACGCTTGCTTCGGACAGCGCCGGAGAATCGTTCACGCCGTCGCCGACCATGATAACGGTGCGGCCCATTTCTTTTTCGCGGCGGATGAAGTTCGCCTTATCCTCCGGCAGCACTTCGGCGTAGAACTCGTCCACGCCGACCTCTGCCGCAACGGCTTCGGCGGTCTTGCGGTTATCGCCGGTCATCATGACAACCTTCTTGATGCCGCAAGCGTGCAGAGCGCAGATGGCGTCCTTTGCTTCCTTACGCAGCGGGTCGGAGATACAGATGACGGCTGCGAGCACACCGGAAATGCACAGATAAAGGTGCGAATACTCGGCCGGAAGTGCGTTGAACTTCGCTTCTTCACCCTCCGGGATCACGCAGCCCTCGTCTTCAAAAACGAAGTGCGCGCTGCCGATGATGACCTTTTTGCCCTCCACAGTGCTGGAAATGCCGTGCGCAACGACGTATTCCACGCGAGAATGGTACTCTTCGTGGGAGAGGCCGCGGTCCTTGGCTTCGGCCACGACAGCGTTTGCCATGGAGTGCGGGTAATGCTCCTCAAGGCAGGCGGCAAGGCGCAGCATTTCGCTTTCCTCACGGTCGCCGAACGTTTCGATCATGGCGACACGCGGTGTTGCGTACGTCAGCGTGCCGGTTTTATCGAACACAATGGTATCGGCGTTTGCAACGGCCTCCATGAAGCGGCCGCCCTTGACGGAAATATGGTGTGCGCTGCTCTCGCGCATCGCAGACAGCACCGCGATCGGCATGGAGAGCTTTAACGCGCAGGAGAAATCGACCATCAGCACGGCGAGCATCTTTGTGACGTTGCGCGTGAGCAGATAGGTCAGCGCCGTGCCGCCAAGCGTGTACGGCACAAGCTTATCGGCAAGGCGGGAAGCCTTGTCTTCTGCGGTGGATTTCAATTTTTCGGATTCTTCGATCATGCGGACGATACGGTCATAACGACCGCCGCCCATGGCTTTTTCGACGCAGATGACACACTCGCCCTCTTCGGCGACGGTGCCGGCATACACGTAGCTGCCGACAGACTTCTGCACCGGCAGAGATTCGCCGGTCATAGAGGCTTGATTGACCAAGGCTTCACCCTCGACGACCTTACCGTCGAGCGGAATCATATTGCCCGTGCGTACAACGATGCGGTCGCCCGCCTGAATGTCGCCGATTGGCATGAGCACCTCGGTGCCGTTCGTCTTGAGCCAGACCTTATCGACATTGAGGGACATGGCGCCCGCGAGGTCGGCAACAGACTTTTTGTGCGTCCACTCCTCGAGAATCTCGCCGAGGCGCAGCATGAACATAACGGAGCCTGCCGTATCGAAATCGCCGCGTACAAGAGAAACAGTGACAGCAGTGGCATCAAGCACAGCAACGGAGAGATGACCGTGCAGCAGCGCCTTAACGCCCTCTTTGATGTACTTTGCGGAGCGGATGATGGCAAGCATCATGCGAATGGGCGCCGGGAAGAACATTTTAGCCATGGCGCGGCGCAGCACCGTGAAGACGAGCTTGTCTTCAAACTCGCGGTTCAATGCGCGGGCGGTGTGATCCGGCACAAGCTCCATGCTTTCGGCTTTTGCGAACGAGAATGTCGCGAGCGCACGAATAAGAGATGTGCGGTCGTTTTGATAGACGATGACGGCGTCCTGTGTGCGGTCGTAGACCTTAACTTCCTTTACGCCGTCCACGGCGCGCAGGTAATACTCTAAAACGTCGGCTTCTTTCAGCGTCATACGGCCGCAGACGAGATGTACACGCATGTGCCCGCGCGCCTCATGCAGAATTTTACACTTCATAACTTTATCCTTCTATGCAACAATATATTGGAAGCTCCGAAAAACAGAGCAGATGAACGAAAAAAGAGAGCCGCTTTCGGCGGCTCTCCGGTAATTCAGACCCGGGATAGACCCGCGATCAGGCTTCGGTGGATTCTTCCGCGGAAGCAGTTTCTTCCGTGCATGCGCAAGCTGCATCTTCGATGACCTCTGCGGCAGCATCGGTAGCGCGCTGCTCGTTGATCTCCTTAGCGTCGGTCAGGATGTCGTTTGCGTTCTCCTTGATGGTCGTGACCGTTGTCATGACGCACTCCTTGGCACGCAAAGCAGCTGCAGTGGTCTCGGTGTAGACCTTCTTAGCGTCCTTGCTGCCGAGCACCTTGATGCCGGCGGTACCAAACAGAACACCTGCTGCGAAAAGACCGATTTTTGCCCAATTCATAAAAATACCTCCTGTATTGCGGGCCGCATTTTAAACATGCGGCTCATAAAATTATTTTTTCATGTGTCCACTGACGAGAGTCAGCACGAAGAACAAAACGGTAAGCCTTGCAAAATGCTTATGCATTTTCATATTCATTCACCACCTTGTTTGTTCTGGCAAAAGAATAGCACGATTTTTACCTAACTTCAACAGTTTTCACACAAAAAACACAATTTTCTATTATTTGTAAAAAACAACCTGCAAGTTAGCAATACCATTTTGGACAATTTGTTAAAACAGAATCGGTTAGTTTAAACAACCACAGGTTTCATGCCGGCTTTTGCGGTTTCAGCACAGACGCACATACGATGTATATACAGCTCAAAAGAAACATTTTGGCAATTTTTGAACCAAAAAGACGAAATTGCTCCATTTAGACTTTCGATATAACTTTCTCTTTCCGCAGCATTGGAATACAGCGGTTTACATTGCGCTTATAGGAACAATTAGACGCGCCACAGATATTCTCTATTTCCCACTCTGTACGGTACACAAGGACATACAACAAAGCGTGCGGCACGGGAAGCACCCATAAAGGCTGCTCATTACCGTTTCGGTTCTACGTACTCCTTTTGTTTCATCGTTTTTGCACCCTAACGACTTTGTTTTGGATTAGTCAAAGCAAACTTGCAAGCTTATTGTACGCCTGCTTCTTTCGCTTGTCAAGAGCCATGTGTAAAAGCAGGCGCTTTTTTAGAAATGAGACCTGTGCGCGTGGGCTTCTTCGGTGACACCTTGCGTAAGCCGCTCGAAAAACAGGGTATCCCCTACCACCTTGCCGTGACGCTTATACAAAATGAGCTGCAAAAGTCCGCTTGTTTGGTTTTGCAATATCCCTATTGGACGTTTTAGCCCCATTTTTTCGCTGAAAACGACGAAAGCACGAGTCATACAGAATATAGGGCGAATTTGCAGGCTGCGTCATCGATTCTAAATGGCTTATGCTAGAATAGAAGCAGAAAAAACGCGGCTGAGCCGCATGAGACATACTTTTAATGAGGAACGGCGTGCGTCTGCGCGACACGCAGTGCGGCTTGTTT
>UMDT01019918.1_pt1 | contig 11407 bp, 2 predicted proteins | sample 1964561 | NCBI WGS metagenome assembly UMDT01 (sample SAMEA4836001, study PRJEB28245) | human gut metagenome | biome: gut microbiome; material: fecal sample | place: Denmark | collected 2008
TCAGTATATTCTTTCACAGGAAAAGAAAAGCGGAGGTTTTTCACTTGATAATAATTCAGAACAGGGAGATACAGACATGACAGCTATGACACTTCAGAGTCTGGAACCCTATAAGGAAGAAAATAACGTCAGAGATACAATTGATAAAGGCATACAGTTTCTGGCAGATGCACAGGTATCTGACGGAGGCTACATGTCTTATGGAGAAAAAAGCTCCGAAAGCACATCTCAGACTATAATTGCATTAAGCACATATGGTATAGACTGTAACCGTGATTCACGTTTCATAAAAGAGGGAAAAGGCCTTTATGATACTTTGATGGAGTATTATCAGAAAGACGGCGGTTTTTCTCATACATTGGATGGCGAGGTAAATCCGATGGCAACAGACCAGGCATTTTGTGCGCTGGTGTCGTATGAACGTTTCAAAAATGACCAGAACAGTTTATATAATATGACAGATTAAGTGCTCTGATGCATTATAGATAAATAATCCAAAAGAAAGGAATCTTATGAAAAGAAAAAAACTGATTATGAAAAAACGGGCTTTAAGCTGGATACTGGCACTGGCATTATCCGGAAGCAGCCTCGCACTGCCGGTATCGGCAGCAGAACCTGATGACAATGTACAGGTGGAAACCTATGATGAAACCAGTGATTTTGAAAATGATGCGGACATAGAAATCACAGATGAAGGGCAGGATGCAGATGGCGGGGCATCTGAGGATATCAATGTAACAGAGGATGGAAATGTGGAAGATTTCTCAGATTTCTCGGATGAAGAAGCGACAGATGCGGATATAGATGTATTTGCTTCGGAAGAGGATGGACAGGCTGTAACGCTTTCAGGTACAGGAACAGAAGCGGATCCGTACCTGATTGAGACTGCTGCAGACCTTCCGGGTACGATTGAAGCCGGAACAGTTTATGCACTGGCAGCGGATATCACACTGACATCAGGTCAGCTGATCAGTACGATCGCCGGAACACTGGATGGTAAAGGCCATGTGATCACACTGGCTGATAAGCCGCTTGCAAATAGTGTCAGCGGAACCATACAGAATCTGGGAGTTGAGGGAAGCGGAACCCTGACACTTGAGGATGGACAGGGAAGTATGGCTAATACTGTTACACAGACAGGTACTGTTCAAAATTGTTATTGTACGGTAAATTCTCAGGTTGCGCCAATGAGTTATGATACTATCGGTGGAATGATTGGAAATCTTAATGGTACTATCCGGAACTGCTATTTTGCAGGCAGTACGGATAAGTACAGTGGTGGTGTGGCTGCATATAATGGTGGCTCATACAGAATCAGCCATGTTCTCTGGACATCTGGAATGTCTACCGTTGGAATGGGAAGCAACGATAATATTGCAGATGACAGCAAGAAAATAGTAACCGCAGATCAGATCAAAGCAAGTCTGGGCGTTTTAAATACGGAGATTGCAGCCACAGGTTTTTACTGGGTGCTTCCGGAAGACGGCAGAAATAATGGACTGCCGGTTTTACAGGAGGGAGCTCCGGCAGCTGGCGAAGTTAACTGGGATGATTTAGATACAGCAATTGCGAGCGCTGAGAACCTTGTAAAAGGAGATTATACAGAAGCTACATGGAATGCTGTTGCAGCAGCCTTAAAAGAAGCAAAAGAGTTGAGAAAAGGTGCAACATCTGCACAGGCAGAAATTAATGCAGCTACGAAAAAACTGACAGATGCAATTGCAGCCCTGAAGAAACCGAATGCATCTGCACCGATGGCACTTCCGACAGATACAAGCAAGATAACATATATTACAAGTCAGTCGGATTTTTCCAAAATGGAAGATTCCCAAAAGGATACATATTTTGTACTTAAAAATGATATTACTTTAAACAGTAATTATGCAAGTGATAATTTCTTCATGGTTTATGAAACGTTTAAAGGCATCCTTGACGGACAGGGACATACGATCACATTTGAAAAAGCGCCGAAGATGTTTGCAGGAATTGCAGCAACAGGTGTGATTCAGAATATTGGCTTTAAGGGTACTATGGCAGATAACAGTGGAGATCCGGTAGGTCCTCTCGGAAGATACATAAGAGGTTCTGTAATCAACTGCTGGTCTGACATAAGTGGTCAGAATGCCTGTGGTATAGCAGGTGGTGTTTCAGATGAAGCCGTGATCTCCAACTGTTTTGCTTACGGTGAGAGTCCGAAAGGTGGAATTGTCAACACCTGTGCAAATGGTTTTGACGGCATGATCAAAAACACACACTGGCTGAACTCTTCAACAGCACCGACATATCCAGAGAGTACCATCGTGAACTCCGGCGCTGTAAGCGAAGACACCATGAAGGAAAAGAGCTTTATTGAGGCTCTCAATACCAACCGTGGTGAAAATGGAAGTATATGGGGACAGAGCAGTTCCGGATTTGCTTATTTCGGACCGGATCAGACTTACACACCGGGAAATGACTGGCCGGAGATTCCGGAAGGGAAATACTGCGATATCGCATTTACAAATTACAATTCTTCAGAGGCAGTAACTCTTGAAGATGCGAAACTTCAGGTTTCACCGGATTCAGTAGCTGCAAGCAAGATGGCAGGTACATTCAGTCTGCCGGGCTATACAGTTCCGGATGGATATAAAGTGTACTGGTCAGTAGAGTCTCAGAAGCCGGATGGAGCCGTGGCAATCGCGGAAGAAGGCGGAGAATTCTATGTTTATAAAGATGGAAAGGCAACTGTAAAGGCTACTCTGGTCGATGCGGATGCAAACGCAGTTCAGCCCCTTGCTTATGCAGCAATTATTTCCAAAACAGCAAAGATTGAAGCAATTCAGTTATATATTGACGATCAGAATGTAACAAACGGGAATTATACAATTGCGGGATCTGCGACAAAATCCATCAAAGTAAAAGCACAGTATGAAGGAGAGACAGGCTTTAAGGATGCGGCATATTCCAGTTTTACATATCAGGCAGCAGATACAGACCTGATTTATAATGAAAGCGTATACAGCTCGTTCTACTTCAAGAAGCCGGGTACTTCTGCAATCAGAGTTACTTCAAAGAATGATCCGTCTGTAAGTGCAACAGTAGATCTTACTTCCACCTATGTGGCGGTTACATTTGTGAGACCGGCGCTGGAAGATGGATCAGAAATTGAAATTCATGGAAGAAATGCAAACAGTGACGGACAGGAAACAGACGGCCGCGTAGCATTTAATCCGGTTCATGGAACCGTGATCGTAACACCGGAGAATGCAAGCTATGCAGACAACTGGGAGATTACAAGCGATAACGAGACTATCGGATATTACAATAATGGATCTAAAGTATATGTTCCGAAACAGGCAGGTACAGTCACATATACAGCAACACTGACTGACATGAATCCGAATACGGGAGAGGAAAATACAGTAACCGGAACATCCACAGTAACTTACAAATATAAGAACCCTCTGACAGAGATAAAAGTAAAGGGAGACACTTCTGATTTCAGCGTAAAGGCAAAGGAATCAGCAACATTTACCATCGAGCCGAAAGGTACTCTGTCCGAACAGGGATATGAAGTTACAGAGCCATCCATCAACTGGACATTTGACAAAAAAGGCATTGCAGCGATCACAAAGACAAAAAGCGGTGAATGGAAGAGAAAAGATGGTGCACCGGATACAAACAATTATTTCCTCTGCTCTGAATACAAAATTACAGGAATTTCCGAAGGAATCGTAGTTGCTACCGGGACACCGGTGGATCAGACCAACAACCCTGCCCCGATCAAACTGACGATTACCGTAACAAAAGGGGACAAGGCAGATACAGACAATCTTGCACTTGCAAAGGCCGGCGCGGACAGCGCGGCAGCCTGGATAAAAGGACAGGCAAAAGATACTCTGGAATGTACTAAGGATGACTGGACAGTATTTACACTCCTTCGTCATGGCGAAACTCTCAGTGATGCACAGACCAGCAGCTATTATGATTCCGTAGTGAAGACAGTAAAGACATGGACGAATCAGAAGCCAACCGATATCGCAAAGGTTTCTCTTGTACTTACCATGCTTGAAAAAGATATCACAGATGTAGACGGTGTGAACCTTGCCGAAATGATGTACAATTCCACCCGTCTGAAAGAAGGCTCTAACGAACTGATCTGGGTACTTCTGGCACTGGACGCTGCGAATATTCAGATTCCGGCAGATGCAACATGGAGCAGAGAATCCATGATCAGTGCACTTCTGGAGTTTCAGAATGAAAATGGCTTTTTCGGACTGTTTGATAACAAAACTGGAGATGTTGATATCACTGCAATGGCATTGCAGCCACTGGCACGTTATCAGGTAACAGATGCAAAAGTGGAAGCAGCAGTAAAAAAAGCAGTTACATGGCTCAAAGGAGCAGTGAAAGACGATTTTGGATACGGAACTCCGGAGTCAACCGCACAGGTACTGATCGCTCTTTCGGCACTGGGTATCGACCCGACCGTATCTGATTCCGGATTCGGAACAGTTAACATGAATATGATCACCAGCATGATGGCATACAAATGTGAAGATGGCGGATTTGCTCATGTTCTTGGAAACACGACAAATGGAATGGCTACCACACAGGTACTTGAGGCACTGGATGCCTATATATTATTCAAAGAAAATAATGTTGCATACTGGGATGTGGCAGGAAGCGCGCATGTTTCCCATAACTGGGACGAAGGTGTCGTTACAAAAGAGCCGACCTGTACAGAAACAGGTATAAAGACTTATACATGTACAGAATGCAATGGAACAAAGACAGAAGAGATTCCGGCACTCGGACATACATGGAGCAACTGGACGACAACATCTGAGGCAACCGTATTTGCAAAAGAGGTGCAGAAGAGAACCTGCTCCGTCTGCAAAACGACAGATACACGTGAAGTCGGAAATAAACTCAAAGCAACTATGAAAGTTTCCGCAAATACCGTCCCGTTAAAAGTAAAACAGTCCATCCGTAACTTCAAAGTGACCGGCATGGCAAAGGGTGATTCCGTAAAATCATGGAAATCCAGCAATACAAAAATTGTGAAAGTTTCCGGCAAGGCAAACGGAACCTGTAAGATTTCCGCACAGAAACGAACCGGTACAGCCAGGATCACGATCACACTCAAGAGCGGACTGAAAAAGACGATCAAGATCAAAGTTCAGAAGTCCGCAGTCAAAACAACAAAGATCACAGGATTTGAGGGCGGAAAGAAATCCATTACCCTGAAAAAAGGAAAGAAATTTACACTTGTTCCAATCTGCAAACCGATTTCAAGCAGAGAAAAAGTTACCTTTACAAGCTCCAACAAAAAAGTTGCAAAAGTTGATTCCAAAGGACGCATCAAAGCACTGAAACCGGGCAAAGCAACAATCACAGTCAAGGTTGGAAACAAAAAAGCGAAATTTAAAGTGACAGTCAAAAAATGAGGAAAGACCGCATGAAAAAATGGAAAAGTTATTTTCTGACGGTAATTGCTGTAACCTGTATGCTCTGGATTTTTCCGGAGCATACACCGGCAGCAACAAATGAAGCCGTCATTTCCGTAGAGAAGGGAACTCTGGGACAGGGATATATCATAGAACCGACAGCAGTGACACTTCAAAGTGGAGATACTGTAAAAACAGTTACAGAACGAGTGCTGGAAGCAAATAGCAGATCCGCGCTTACAAGAACAGAAGGTTATGGGTACTACATTGCGGGAATATCAGATCCGGACAGGGGTGCGATTTCAATTCCTGCATTTGTACAGCAGATGATCACTGCAAAAGATCTGAAAGTCAATACAAATGATATAAAAGAGCCACAGTATCTGAATGAATTTGACTATACCACACAGTCCGGATGGATGTATTGTGTAAACAATGTTTATCCGGAAGTTGGTGCCGCCTCAACGAAGGTACGAAGTGGAGATGTGATCCGCTGGCAGTTTACCATGGTCGGGCAGGGACAGGATCTTAAAGAAGGTGATCCGTCGATTTCTGCCAACGAGAAGCTGAACAGGGATAATCTGTACAAAACAATGGCTTATATACACAAGACCAGCGAACTGATGAACAGGGCGGATATCAGAACTGCATATGCAAACTGTATCAATGTTCTGGGAAATCTGACATCGAAAAAAAGTGATCTGAAAGATTATGGCACTCTGAACCTTGCTGCAAATAATATCGGAATTATTTCGTCAGTAGATTTTGTGAACGGCGAAAGCAATACTTCGGCGAAAGTAAGCTATGGGACAGCGGCCTCAGACATTACATTCCCGACATCACTCATTGGACAGAAAAACACGATAAAGGATACCGGCACTTACAGCATCTTGAATCTGACCTGGGAGTGTGCGGATTATGATCCACAGAAGCCGGGCTTCTATGATTTCAAACCGGTATTTCAGCTGAATGAGGCACAGTACATATTAAAAACAAATGCAAACCTTCCTATATATAAAGTGACCGTATTAAAAGAAAACGGAGAAGAACCGGATTCTGTTGTGCCAGCTCCCGTAGATCCGAAACCGGTCACACCGCAGGAACCGACGGTATCAAACGTAAATTTATCTGTCGGCCGAAAAACGGTAAAGGTTGCTTATGCAAAAAAAACACTCAATCTGAACATCAAAGCAGAAAAGGGTGCTTCTGTCAGCGTAAAATCAGCAAATAAAAAGGTCGTTTCAATTGACAAGAAAAAAAGAGCAGTGATCTGCGGAACGGGAAAAACAGAAATTACGGTTACAGCATCGTTGAATGGCAAGAAAACAACCGTACTTAAGATTCCGGTATCGATTACGCCGATCAGACAGAGTGCACCGGCACTGAAATCATCGAAGTCAAGACAGATGACCGTCTCATGGAAAAAAGATACCCGTGCGACCGGTTACCAGATCATGTATTCCACAGACAAAAAATTCCGTAAAAACGTTAAGACCGTCAATATCAAAAAATACAAAACCACACGTTGCACAGTAAAGAAACTTGCCAGAAACAAACGTTACTATGTGCGTGTTCGAAGCTACAAAAAAGTTTCCGGGGGAAAGCTGTATGGAAGCTGGAGCAGTACGAAAAATGTAAAAATAAAGAAATGAAGAAGAAAGGGGGAATGTAGCAGATGAAAAAGAAGCTTGTGAATCGTTTCCTGGGACTTATAATGACCGGAACATTGATTCTTACATCAGCGGTAAGTCCGATGGCAGCAGAAATAGCGGTTTTTACAGAAGAAGGTACGCAGAGTGAGGAGAATTCATACAGTGATTTCTCTGTGACTGACGATGAGGATGATTCTTCTGTCACGATTGAGGAGGAACCGGAGGAATCCGAGGAAGATATCGTAATCGGATTGGATGACGGAACCAATGAAGAAAGCGAAACGGACGATATTTTTTCAGACAGTGAGTCAGAAGAAATAACAGAGTTTGCGGATGCTGAAACAAGGACACCGGAAGAAGCCCTGACAGCACTCTATGATGCATTCAAAAATTATAAAATAGGTACAGCACTTGCATTTCCATATGGAACAGGTGAAGGTCAGTATACAAATGCAAAGGCATTTATTCAGGCAGAAATAGAAAAAATCGTGCCGAAATCAGAATATGACGTACAGTTTAATTATACAGGAACTTTATCTGGTGCGTCAGGAAAAGAAACAACCATGGATACTGCGTCACTGGATATCGCACCGGTGCATGCAGCAGCAGATACCAAGCCGGGATTTACAGGTGTGACATTTTCTATTGGGGACAAGGTTTCATCAAAAATCAATCTGCTTTATCTGGCAGTAAAACCGCTTGAAGTAACTGCACAGGAAGCTGTAGCTTTTGAAGCAGAACAGATCAGCTTTGATACGATCAAAGGTACAAATACCAGTCAGGATCAGATAGTGACTGCACTCGCCAAGCTTCCGACAGCAGCACAGGTCTATAAATCAGGAGACAATGAGATCACTCTGACATGGAATCTGACATATGTGAGTGGAACCGAAAACTGCATGACACTGGATGCAAAAGGAACGACTACTACTGTTGTACGCCCGAACGTTGGAAAGGAAAATGCAGTCTATAAGTTGGAGGCAGTTCTGGCTTATAAGAAGGATCCTGCAGTCAGCAAGACACTGAGCTATGATCTTACAGTTCCGGCATTTGAGCCGGTAGTTCTTCCGATACGGATCACACCGGCAGATGCCACGCTTACAGTAACCGATAATTATTATAAAACCCCGGTAGATGCATCCTATATTTCTACTGAAGAAGATGGAGCATTACGTAAATATACGCTTCATGCAGGTGCTTCCTCTGCAACACAGACTTATGCATGGACAGCAGAAAGAGAAGGATACATTACCAAATCGGGGAAAATTACAGTCAAAAGCGGCGAAGAACAGGAACAGGTAATTTCACTTACAAAATCGTCAGAAGATGATGCCAAACTCGAAAAGCTGTATGTATCATCACCGACTGCCGATGCTCCGAGCATTAAGATCCCGATGGCATCTTTTGATAAAGATACATATGAATATGAGATGACTGTCGGTGCGATAGATTCCATTACAATTAAAGGAAATGCGATCGTTCCGGAAGCAACTGTTAAGGTGACAAGACATTCCAGTCTTACGAATGCAAATAAAGGAACTACTGTGGATGCTCCATTGTCCGCAGCGGGAAGTGTAACCTGTTATCTTAAATCAAATGCAGATACTGAGATCAAGATTACAGTCACAGCTCCAGCCGGAAGTGTGCAGGAGGATAAAACAAAGACAAAAGTTTACAAACTGACGGTACACAAAAATGGTGAGGCAGCACATTCGCTGAAAAGTCTCACACTTGCTGCATCTGTTTCAGATGGAAGCGGCATGAAAGCAAATAATCTTACAGGAACAGAGTATACGCCAGAGGAAACACTCAGCCCGGCAGTGGATCAGGGCGGTGTGGCTGCACAGTACAGATACGAGGTTAACTATTACCGTGATCAGGTAACATTCAAACCTGGACTTACAACTACAACGGATAAAGTACAGATAAAATACCAAAAAGACGGAGAAGAGCAGAGTATTGACGTTGCAAACAACAAAGTGTCTGCAAAGGTTCCGCTTACAGTTGGAGATAACACAATTAATATAGTTGTGACCAAAAAGGACGGTTCTTCTTCCGAAACATATCCGATTCTGGTTCACAGGAAACAGAAACCGGAAGGAAACGTACAGATTGATGGAAGTGACGATGCTTTTTCTTTTGCGGTAGAAGAGACAACAGCAAAAGACTGGACAGGAAGAATCAACTTCAATCATTCTCTTCGTGAAGTGCCTTTAAAAGTAAATGTCCCGGATGATGTTACAGTGAAGGTTTCCGGCGATGAGAAAGAGTACAAAAACGGAGATATCATCAGCGTTGCAGTAGACGAGTCTGCAAGCAAAATCATTACTATGTTCTGGATCAGAAATACAAAGAGCGGAGAGGACAGTACAGTAACTGTTCAGGAAGCACAGAAATATGTACTCAATCTTATGCGTGCACCGGCAGATTCTGCAGATTTTCTTGGATCGTATCTTCCGGCACCGGGACAGTTTGTAAATGTTGATATGTATAAAGATCCGTCAGTGACGCTTGCAGGCCCGAACAGTGGAAGAATGGTCACACTCGGAAGTTTTGGCGGAAGCATTGTATACGAATTTGAAGAACCGATACAGAACAGTGATCAGAATCCATATGGTATTGATTTTATCGTATATGGCAATGTTCAGAAATCAGAGACCGGGGAGAGTTATTCTTCAGGAATGGAACCGGCGGCAGTGATGGTTTCACAGGATGGAAATACGTGGTATGAGCTGGCAGGAAGTGATTACTATGAACGTACCACACAGCATAATATAAGCATGACTTATACCAATCCTGATACGACATTTAAGTCAGCAGTAGATATTCCGTGGACAGATTCTACAGGTGCATCCGGTACAGTAAAAGCAAACACCTATCATTCACAGGCATATTATCCGGATTCGCTGAATTACGGCGAAACGAATAAGGGAACAGGTGAAAATAAAACCTATACAGATGGATCCATGACAGTCAGCGGTACAAGAGTAAGCAATTCTGCAGCGCTGAATTTTGGTTACGGAGATACACATGCGAATGCGGCAGGTAACGACAATACTGCAGTGAATCCGTACAGAGAAAACCCGAATTATAATACAAATGGTGATGGAATGGATATTTCATGGGCAGTCGATGCTGATGGAAATCCGCTTCAGCTTGATTCCATCAAATATGTAAAAATTTATACTGCACAGAGCAAAGATAATGGCTCTATGGGTGAAGTTTCTTCTGAGATAAGCGGTGTTTTAAGAGTAAAATCAGGAAACGCGTCTGTAGGAAAGACAAATGACCTCAAAAATATCGTGATCGATGGTAACGAGATCGAATTAAAAGCAGGTGTCTATACATACAATGACGTGCCGGTAAACGATGTATCTGCATTTAAAGTAACACCTACAGCAGGAGAAAACAGCAATATTTATGTATCAAACCAGAGAGTAAAATCCGGGGCAACATCAAAGACGGTCAGTGTACAGAAAACATTACGTGTAATCGTACAGGATGACCAGAAAGAACCGGCGGTTTATTTCTTCAATCTGTCCGGAACAGCAGATCCGGCAGCCAATACTACACTGAAAACCGTATCTGCAATGCCGGGCGGTATTGAGGCAGAAGAAAACGGTGACGGATATGTGCTTCGTATGACAAAAGAATGCAAAAAGATCCGCCTGTCAGCAGAAGCATTAGACGAAGAGGCAACAGTAAAGATTAATGGAAAGGCTGTAACAGACAAGGAAGATTATTTAAGCGACATAATTCCATTAAATGATGGTGATACAGAAGTTGTTGTTGAAGTTACTTCCAGAAATGGAAAAGTGACAAAATCTTATTCTGTGATCATCAAAAGAGAAGACGCTGAAGATCAGAAAATGGTACAGGTGAACTTTTCTCTCGTAGGTGACGAAAAACATGGAAAAGATGCACATACATGGAGAAGATTCTGGCTGAATCAGGTTAAATGTAGCATTCCGGAGGGAAGTACCGCAAAATATGTGACAGAAATGATGCTCCTGAACAATGATATTCCGTTTAGTATAAGAAACGGAAACTACGTGACGGAGATCAACGGACTGAAAGAATTTGACAATGGTCCGGGATCCGGATGGATGTATGCAGTAAACGGAACATCCGATAATGTAAATGCAATCGATCTGCAGATTTTGACGAGTGATTGTACTGTGACATGGTATTATGTAGACGATTACACCAAAGATGGCGTACCGGATCTGAATAATATCAATGCCGATCATGTATGCCGCATTAACGACTGGAAAACAACCTCCAAAGCAACCGTATTCGCACCGGAGAAACAGCAGGGAACATGCG
>UMDT01038720.1_pt1 | contig 11389 bp, 14 predicted proteins | sample 1964561 | NCBI WGS metagenome assembly UMDT01 (sample SAMEA4836001, study PRJEB28245) | human gut metagenome | biome: gut microbiome; material: fecal sample | place: Denmark | collected 2008
CCTTTAGATATTTCACCTGTCTACTTGACAAGGGGCATATCACTCTGGTAAAGAATAGGCGGCTAAATCTTAGCTAAAATATTCGCCAGGACAGGGAACCTTGACTTCCCTTACTGGCTGTCTTGATAAGTATATTATATGCCAGCTTCCGGAATTTGTCAATTTCCCTTTGATCTCATTCTCATCTGCTGTCGCTTCGCCTATTCAATTTACCTGGATCCTGTCTCAGAATTCCCTCTATCATTTCCAAGCCGTTTATTGCCTTTGTAATAAGCGGCTATTTTCGTTTATTTCCCTTTACCCTATAAATATACCCTTGAGCCGTTTTTGTCCGTTTTTGCCCCGGTTTTACGCTTTCACACAAATAATTTCCCACCTATCACGCTGTACACTGCAAATACTGCATTGCTTTCAGCTGCTCCTTGCAGGTCTGGTAAATATCCCTGTAGCTATGCCCTGCTGCCATACCAGTTCTTAAAGTGTGCGCTATCAGATGCTCCACCAGGGACAAATCATCCAACTGTGAGCTGGCAGCAGTTGCCTTATCTGTGATCCCCACAGTCTTATATGCAAGCCTGGTACAATTGCTGTAATAATGATCTGTATGAGTACTTCCCTGTGCCCGGGCATATTCTACAAATTCTTTGATAACATCTGTTTCTGCTCTCCCGGTTGCTTTCTCTACCTGTTCTGCGATCTGGTAAGCGGTCGCATTCTTCTCCTGAATAAGTTTCGCCATCTGGTTAAATGCCCGGACATACTGTAATTTCCATTCAAGGGCATTCTTCCCGGTAAATCTCATTACCAGAAGAGAAAAACCGTCCCTGTTCATCAGATACATTCTGTGATACTGTCCATCATTTGCCTTTCTTCTGCTGACACAGAACAGTTCCGAACGCTCCTCAATTTTAAGGAGCGTTTCTCGTAGACCATCAATAGCCTGCAATACATTGTCATGTCTCTTCCCAAACTTCTCAGCTACCTGCAAATTGTCACACACCGCTTCATCGTTCTTTAAATACACAAGTTCATTCATTTTCTCCTTTCTGCACTGCTGAGTTTTCAGCAATGGAATCCCCCGCTTAATTTCGGGCAATGTTACACCAGTACTCTGTTGGCAGCGGATTCCACCATTTTGTTCCTTCTGATCAGGTGCCTCTGAGCGGTGAACGCAACTTTGCGTTGAGCTGCTTCTTCTTAGTTCCACCCCAAGGAAAAATTGCCTGCGTCTTTCTTATTCTGCCAAACTATTTTATTGGCAAACTTATTTTTTGAGCTCAATCCAATTTTGGCTTCTCCTAACTGCGCCGGTTCCTCCTATAAGATAAATATGTCTCATCACGTCTACGGAGATCTCATAATCCGCAACCGGTCTACCTCCTGTACTTTCGCTCATTTTTGAGCAAAAGTCTTTTTCTGTTTCAAAACCATATTCGGCCATTCTAGGAAACCAGTCTACAAATTCGATAACAAATCGTTATTAAGTTTGTCATCCTCATTACCATGTATTGTAATTGCTCTGCAGATACAAGCTTACGGGACAATACAAGACTGTAAAGACCAGATTCATTGATAAGCCAACAACCGCGCTTTCCTAAACTCGACGCTGTTTTGTCGCTAAGTTTATCAGCGTCCAACTGGATAGAATAAGGCTGCAAAGCCTCGATTCATTGATAAATATCCCCCCTCGTTTTCGACCGGATATAACGATTTGTTCGGTCAAAAGGGGCTCCACAGTACGGATACCCCTTTCAGATAACCACTGTTTTACATTTCCTACATTTGCTATTTCTAATGCCCTGCAAACATCTGATAAGCAAAATATTCTTTGCTTCTGCCTTCTTGGTCCTTCCCTTTTTCAAAGGATAAAAACTCTTCCATCCGTTCATAGCGGATTTCTTTACAATGGCAGTCAGCTCCTCTGGTTTGTCAGACATGGACAGAAGTTCTTCCCGCAGAAGCTGTACCTGTTCTTTCGTCAGACTGTCTCCATTGTTCTGTCTTACCTTCAGGAATAACAGGAAGGCATCATTCAGAGAAGAATCTTCAAAGTATGTACCCGGCGGAGCCGTATATATATACTCTCCTTTCTTTTCCTTTCCTTTTATGTCATTTTTCTTGGAATTATCGTCTTTTTTCCTGGAATTATCGGGATTATTCTCGGAATTATTTAAAGAAGGGTTCACTTTAATAAAGGTCTCCGTTTCTTCCTCCGAAAGGAGCCAGAAACCCTCTACTGTGATCGGATTTTTCAGTGCCCTGGCTTTTACCATTGCCTGATATCTCCGCTGTATTCCGGCAGAGGTCAAGACCTTGTCCGACTGAAAAAGTGTGTTATCAAACAGTGACCGTTCCAATAAGAAGTTCAAGACCTGCTTCACCTTATTGCTGTCCATGCTCGGATGCACTGAGCCAATTTATTGGCTGAGTCAGCACCAAGAAGCTTCTCTATCTTTTCCAAAACATATTTGTGATTTTTGTCAAATTTCTCTGCCACCTGCAGACTGTCACATACAGCTGCATTGTTCTTTAAATAAACAAGTTCATTCATCCGTTTTCTCCTTTCTACCTGCTGGATAATTCAAGGGCCAGGAGGGGCGGTCTAAAAAGTTTTGGGCAACTGCCGTAGACCGCACTGCCTCAATACTCTGCACAAAATTCTAAATACTTCTGAAAATGTGGTATTTTATACTGACAGAGATACCAAACACAATTTACATCACCTTCTTTTTTGCAAACCTGATCAAGGAATATTTTTCATATAACAGGGCTCTGTTGGGTCTTAAATATTTTGATTTTGAAGCGCTTTAACTCCCGGGGCTTCAGTAACTTTATGCTAAAAACTGGAGTTTTCTTGAGTATTCCCGGAATAACCTCCGCAAAACCTTAACATTTCTTAACATCCCGGAATCGCAGCGTTGCATTTGTCTTTTGCAACGCTGCAATGCAATTTCTTCCCGAACGTTCGTTTTTCTTTTCCGAACGCTCGCTTTTTTATGGAGCGTTCCAGCCAGTATTTACGGAACATTCCGCCCTTTACATGCCACAGATTCGTTGGTTTTATAAGGTATTCGTGTTTGTTTTTAAGCAGCCTGATTCGTGTTGTTTCGTCGTTTTAAAACCCATGGACATTACAGCAAAAACCTGAGAAAACCTGACATTCTACGCGCGTATAGGAAAGATTCGTTTCGTTTTGGAATTTCCATCCTACCATTCTTCCAGGGCAATCCTTTCCGTACTGCTTGTCCAAGTCCGATTGAAGTGCTCCGCACCATTACCGCGAAGAGCCTGATTGTATACATAATCATCCCAGATAAAGGGTTTGAGTTCATTGCTCCTGGAAGGTTTCCGCAGTTCTCTAAGTCCCTTGCTCTGCCATTGCCTGACTGCTTCTATTGTGGTCCCTACCCTTGCAGCAGTTTCTTTCAGTGTCAGATCTTCCTGGAATCTTGCCCGGAGAACTTCTGGAGCTATTCCCGGCAGATCATCCACAAGAGTCCAAATAACCGTTTTTAACTGTTCAGCCTGTATTTTATCCAGGATCTCATTTTCGGAGCAATCTGGACACGCTACGACGTCACACAGAGTACTTTCTTCGTTTTCTCCTACTGGTACATCAAGACTCCCCATTTTATCCAAGACTGCTGCCCGCTTCAGTTCTTCCAGCTTCTCATATCCGACATCCAGATAATAGCAGAGTTCCTGATCAGTCGGTCTCCGGTTAAGCTCCGCATACATGGCAGCAGTGAATTGCTTGTATTTCGTCAACTTCCCCCGGAAATGTCTTGGCAATCTCACAATTTTTCCGCAATCTTCTATGTAGCCATGTATACTCTGCCGGATCCAGAAAGAAGCATAGTGCAGAAAAGAAACACCGTTTTCTGGATCATACCCATTTACTGCATTGCACATTCCAAAATATCCCTGCTGGATCAAATCCTCAATTTCCTCATAAGCTGCATATTTCTTTGCAATAGATCTGATAAATCCTTGGTTCTGCTGCCAGAGCTGCAGCATATTATCAGCAACGTTCTCACCGGCTTTGATTCTCAACACAAGCTGCTTATTGCTCATCTTCTGGCTTGACACAAGGCAACACCCCCTTTACAATAACTGCATACAATCCGGTTGCCTGCTGCCTTGTGCAGTGGGCTATTTTGCTTTTTCCAGATATGCCCTGGCACTTTTCAGTGCTCCCAGGGTATTATCAGCTCTGTTCTCCAAGGTTCTGATAAACTGCCTTACCTCTCTTTCATTCTCTGGCAGATAGTAACCGCCCGGAGGAATGGACGTAGAAAGAATAACAGCACCTTCCCGGCGTTCTTTCTCTACCTGTTTCTGCAATGCCCTGACTGTTCCAAGGTTCAACCTCTTTGCCAGATATTCCGGTGAAAGAGCATTGCGCTGACCTGTTTTCAAAACTTCTTCTACCATTGTTCTCCTTTCTCACTAGTACTCCGAGGTTGAAACATCTCCGCAAATAGTAAAGACATCTCTTTCCGGAGCTTCCGTTACACAGCGAGAAAGATTTTTCAAAGAACCACTGATAGATTCTAAATGATGATCAATATTCTTCAGCTGTTCCTCTATCGCTTCCATACTTCCCTTTTCATAATCTGGCAGCAGACCATAGCCGTTTTCTTTGGTGATAACTTCCACATTTCTGTCTCCATAATGCTCTTTCATAACATTCACAGCCATACTTGACAAGTCATATATGTGGCTCAGCTTTTCATATCCCCCACTCTCTGGCTTTCCAACCAGAACACGCATTTCTCCGCTATAATCCTCATCCTCTTCAAACAGTGCAAGAATAAGGTTTCCAACCTCTGCTGCCGAATCCATTGTCTTAATCCATATTTGCTGTTCTTTCATCAGACCGCTCCTTTTGCTCTAAGTCCCATGCTTTTTTCATCAACTGTACTTCACTACATTTCAACTTTTCAATTTCACTCTTGGCATTTTCTACTGTATCAATCAGATCGTAAAATTCACCGCCACCCGGATCCACACTCAACATCTTAGCTTCAGCCGATTTTATAAGATAAACATTCCGATCAATATCACGCCTGGTTTTATTTAGCTGTTCTCTTAAAGCTTTAATATCCAATGTCATGCTACCTTTTCCTCGCTTATACTTTCTTTCACTTAATCTTCTGTTTAAATTCTGCAAATATCTGTCCTCTTCTGGGGTAATTCTTGTATCATCAGATGTTAAAACCACTCCTTCTCTTGTTAAAATGACAAAAGCATTACAATATTTGAAATAATCTTTCATTTTCCACTACCTCATTTTGCCTGTGTAAAAAAACACATGCTACCATGCTACAACGCTACCTATCGCTCCCTATATTACTCAGTAGCATTAGTAGCATTGGTATTATTAGTATCATCAGTAGCATTAGTAGCATTAAATTTCCACCTTCTTGTTTTTGAATTTCCGGGCACTGCATTTATCCCATCAATCCCCTGAAATAAATCATCAAACTCTCTAATAAATTTTCCTATTTTTCGTACATCTTCATTAATCTCCCAAGATAAATATTTACTAGCTGTTTTTATATCATCTGCAGTACCTTCCCAATATCCATTCCCTTGCTGCACCAATTTCTGGATAGTTTCTCTAATAGGATTCTGAGCAAACCAGGCTATTCTTCTCTGTTTATTTACATCTTCCTCTGTGCCAACATACTCCCACTGAAATGTACATTTATTAAAACGTATCTTCAGCTTCTGACTTTCCATATCACGTCCTGTAACATTCAAAGTACCCTCATCAGAATACCGATCTTCTTTCGTGATAATCCACGCACAGTCTAATGCTCCCATAACTCCAACAGATCCTGACAATTCATTAAAAACATCCCCCGGATCTTTCATCTTTCTTGTGTGATGAATGAGTAGTAATGCAATTTCATGACTATCTGCAATTCTTTTCAAAACCTTAAAATCGTCATAATCTCGATCATACCCTGATTGGTTTCTTTTAGCAGGTTGTCGAATCATCTGGAATACATCTACAATAATAAGTTTGATATCTGGATGCTGATTTAACTGATGTTCAATCTGTTCTGTAAATCCTTCATTGATCTTGCTTACTTCATCTTCTGCAGTCAATATGTAAAAATTCTCAGGCCAGTCACCGTTTGGGATAATTTGTTTTAACCGGCTCTTTGGTCTACGCTTTGTACTTTCCAGATCCAGATACAGACAGGCGTATTTGTTACACTGAAAACTTAAGAACTTTTCACCTGTACATACAGCCAGGCACAGTCCCAGAGCCATATAACTCTTAAAATACTTACTAGGTGCACCAATCATTGAAACGCCAACTGGAAGAAGCCTATCCACAATCCACACAATTTGTGGTATTTCCATCTTTTTTAATTCACTTGCACTCACTGCTACAGGATACTTAACTTCTTTCAATGGTCTGGTTTTTCCCTTATCCAGGACTGCATTACTTTTCTTGTCTGCCTCCGGAGCTGGATCCGGGCCAAGCTCTGCCAGTTCCCTTTCTACTCTGTCAAGCTCCGCAAGAGCAGCTTCTTTTTCTGTTCCAGAAGCCGTCTTCTTTTTTCCTTCCACGCTTCATGCTCACCTCTCTTTCTTTCTGATCTTACCCATTCGCTCAGCTCTTTTTGTCCTGGGCGGAAATACTCGCAATATTCCAGATCTAATTGCTCATATTCCTCTGGCAGCAGGTTATTTCTGAGAATATTAAATATATTCACATTTGCCCGAATGATTAGGTTTCTCATCCGCTCATAAAGTTCTGATCCCCACCGATACTCTTTTGCAGCTTTCACAACCGCGTTTACTTCTTCTTGTACTGTCATTTCGCGATACCATTTTTAGTTTGCCAGGCTGTCCATGTAAGCATCTACTTTTGAAAAATTGATCAGATAACATTTACCAATCTTAATTTCTGCACCGGCTTCACCTGCTACCTTACGCATGGTATTCCGTCCTAATCCGTACCTTGCACACGCTTGTTCAATCTTTCCAGTTTTAATTTCTGGCATCTCTTTTCTCGCTTCTCTCATGTTGTCCTCTCCTTTTATCGTTGATATTTATTAATTTATATTGATATTATGAACTGTAATATATATTTTGTCAATATAGGTTTTTATTGTTAATTTCTATTGATTTTTTATATGTACAGTGATAATATGTAATAAACAAAGATAACGTTAAAATAATTTTATGGAGGCTCAATATTATGACGAAAAAAATAAATTTTATTCCCGAGCGTTTAAGAGAATTGAGAAAAAGAGATGGTTCTACCCAAAAAGAATTTGGAGAAAAGGTAGGATGTACAATGGCTTCAATTTCAGCCTACGAGAATGGTTCCAAAGTGCCACCAACACCGACGCTTATAAAAATGGCAGAAACATGTGATTGTTCTATTGACTGGCTCTTTGGCTTAAGAGATGATTCTACTGCAGGAAATGAAGAACCTGCAGCAAAAACCTATTCAGATTATATAAAAAGATTATTTGCGTTAGATGATGGCTCAGTTTCTTTGTGGTTTGATGCTTGTAACGAAACCGATCCCTGCACAGAAACAGCTCGCCTTGCAATTTTATTTACAGATTCTGTTTTAAATACGTTTTTAACAGCTTGGAAAAAGACTCGTGCTCTCTATCTGGATGGAACCATTGACAGTACAATATACCAGGCATGGAAAGAAAAAATCCTGCGCGATTTTAACAATCCTATATTAAAAGATGATAATTCATGGGAAGACTTTTTTAGTGCATATCGAGATCTGCACCGAAATGAATTATGTAGCCAATATGACGCGGTAGTTAGTTCCCTAAGTCTTATCCAACCTTTTGAATAATTAAATGCCAATTATCCTCTCCAATTGGCAGCATTAAAGCAACTTTTTGATTATTAAAATTCCATTGTGGGTAAATTGTGGGTACGACCACATTTCCCCTTGCATTCCTTTCCCAAATGTGCTATACTCATGCCCGTTGAAAAGCCCAGAAAAATAAGGTCTTAAGCGGCTTTTCCGCCGATTCCCGGCGCAAAATGAATCGAGTGTTCGTGACCTTCCACTCGTAAAACAAAACTAAAGGAGACAAATGAATATGAAAAACAAGAGTACCCTGTTTCTGGTGCAGGCAGCGCTGATTGCGGCTGTCTATGTTGTACTGACACTGGTGTTTGCACCGTTTAGTTATGGAGAGATTCAGGTTCGAATTTCCGAAGCCCTGACCATTCTTCCATTCTTCACACCAGCTGCCATTCCTGGTCTTTTTGTAGGCTGTATCCTTGCCAACCTGCTTGGCGGTGCAATTCCTCTGGATATTGCATTCGGAAGTATTGCTACCCTCATCGGAGCTGTATTTACCTACAAACTTCGTAACAGCAACAAATGGCTGGCACCAGTTCCACCAATCGTAGCCAATGCAGTTCTGGTTCCATTCGTACTTCGTTACGGCTATTCCGTCAATCTTCCGATTCCACTTATGATGCTTACGGTAGGTGCCGGAGAGATCATTTCCTGCGGAATCTTTGGAATGGTACTTCTCACTGCACTTTCCAAGTACAAGAATACACTGTTTGGCAAACAGGCTGCTGCTAAATAATTTTTTTAATTGCAAACCCGGGTAAGAGTTTTTTATGATCCTCCTTACCCGGATTTTTTTCTCTATTTTTTCTTTTTTTCAAAAAAGTCTCTCATTTTCATTAATTTCATCATATATTTTATTGCGAATCCTCCCTGCATACTATATAATTAATTAATCTTTTATCAAATTAAAGAGGGAAAGAGGTAAAGAAACAAATGAAAAATTTATGGAACAAATGGACCGGGATTGCACTGGTGAAACGAATCGTCGTTGGTCTGATTCTTGGTGCCATCCTTGGAGTTGCAGCCCCCGGTGCAACCAGCATTGCCATCCTTGGCGATGTATTTGTAGGTGCTCTGAAAGCCATCGCACCCCTTCTGGTATTCTTTCTGGTTCTCAGTTCACTGTGCAACGCAGGAAAATCCCATGGCGGCGTTATCAAAACAGTAGTTGCCCTTTACATGTTCAGCACTGTACTGGCAGCTGTGATTGCCGTTTTCGCCAGCATGATTTTCCCTGTACACCTGACACTTACCAATGCAGCCGCAGACGCCAGTGCCCCACAGGGTATTGTGGAGGTCCTCAGCAACCTTCTTCTGAATATTGTTGCCAACCCGGTATCTTCCCTGGTAAATGCAAACTATGTAGGTATCCTTACCTGGGCTATCCTTCTTGGTCTTGCCCTTCGTACAGCAAATAACACCACAAAAAAAGTCCTTGCTGACATTGCAGACGGAATATCCCTGGTGGTCAGCTGGATCATCAACCTGGCACCCTTCGGAATCTTCGGTCTGGTATTTAACACCGTATCCACCAATGGATTAGACATTTTCACTACCTATGGAAGACTACTGTTGCTGTTGGTAGGCAGCATGCTTTTCATCTACTTTGTAACAAACCCGCTTCTGGTTTACTGGTGTATCCGAAAGAATCCATATCCGCTGATTCTGCACTGCCTGAAAAAAAGTGCCATCACCGCATTCTTCACCAGAAGTTCTGCTGCCAATATTCCAGTAAATATGAAAGCCTGTGAGGAGATGGGGCTCGACCGTGACACCTATTCCGTAACCATTCCTCTTGGTGCAACCATCAACATGGACGGAGCTGCTATCACCATCACCGTTATGACAATGGCAACTGCTTTTACCCTTGGAATCCACGTTGATATCCCAACAGCTATCATCCTCAGCCTTCTTGCAGCCCTTTCTGCATGTGGTGCTTCTGGTGTTGCCGGCGGATCCCTCCTTCTGATTCCTATGGCCTGCTCCCTTTTCGGAATTTCTGACGACATTTCCATGCAGGTTGTAGCCGTAGGCTTTATTATCGGAGTTATCCAGGACTCAGTTGAGACAGCCCTTAACTCATCTTCTGACCTGCTTCTCTCTGCTTCTGCAGAGTTCAGACAGTGGCGTCTGGAAGGAAAAGAGATTAAATTCTAACACCCAATAATGCTCTGGAAAATATGAGAAAATACTTTGCTTTTTTCTCCTTTTCCAGAGCGTATTTGAAAAAGGCTCTCTGCAAAATGTGCATCACAATTTGTGGGAGATTTCTCTCAGCTTCTTCAATATCCTTTTCTCCATCCTGGAAATCTGAACCTGGGACATTCCCATTTTTTTTGCAACCTCTGTCTGTGTCATATCCTGAAAATACCGAAATACAATCAGTCTTTTCTCCTCTCCTTCCAATTTTTCCAGAATTTCCTCCAGAAAAATCCGGTTCAAAAGCTTTTCATGGCGATCCTCTTTTTCCGGAAGCCTGTCCACAAGCTGCAAATCCGTTCCATCTCCCTGATACACAATCTTGTAAATAGAATCCACCTCTGCAGCCGATTCCAGCGTCATCGCCAATTCTTCCATCGGCATATCCATAGCATCTGAAAGTTCTCTTAGATCCGGCTCACGGCCTAACTTTTTCTCCAGTTCCTCCCTCATTTTACAGATCTTATATTGATTCTCTTTTATGGAGCGGCTCACCTTCAGAATTCCATCATCCCTAAGAAACCGCTTAATCTCTCCAATGATCATTGGTACTGCATAAGTAGAAAACTTCACATCAAATTCAGGATTGAAATGATCTACAGCCTTCAAAAGCCCGATGCTTCCAATTTGAAAAAGATCCTCCATTTCCACCCCTCTCCCCAGAAAACGCCTGGCAACGCTATATACCAGTCCCATATTTTCCGAAAACAAAGTATCTCTTGCCTCTTTATCTCCCTGGTGAATGCGCCCAATGAGAGCAAGAGTGTGATCCATGCTTCCTCCTGATCAATTACCGATTTTTTTGCTCATATGCACACAGGTTCCTTTTCCAACCTGTGAGGTGACTTTAACCTCATCCATAAATGCTTCCATAAAAGTAAAACCCATTCCTGACCTGTCCTGATCAGCGCGGGTCGTATATAAAGGCTCCATTGCTTTTTCCACATCTGCAATTCCTATGCCATCATCCTCAATATCCAGATAAATTGTTCTCTCTTTTCTGACACACTTCATCCGTATCTTATGTACCTCTCCTTGATAGCCATGGATGATACAGTTGGTTACAGCCTCTGACACAGCCGTTTTCAAATCTGCTACTTCCTCCAGTGTGGGGTTCAGCTGGGTGCAAAATGCCGCGGCAGCTACCCTTGCCAACCCTTCATTCTCCGGACGGCTGTCAAAAATAATGGTCATTTCGTTGGAATTTCCCATCAGACTCCCCTCCCTTCCAGCTGCATCTCATTTTCTGTTCTTTCCAGTTCCAGAAATTTACTCACACCTGAAAGCCGCAGCAATTTTTCAATATATCCGTTTACATGACAGGCC
>UMDT01051152.1_pt1 | contig 11372 bp, 10 predicted proteins | sample 1964561 | NCBI WGS metagenome assembly UMDT01 (sample SAMEA4836001, study PRJEB28245) | human gut metagenome | biome: gut microbiome; material: fecal sample | place: Denmark | collected 2008
GAGGCTTTGAATGCCGGAGTCACGGAAGTTGTAATCACCTTAGCCTCAGCTATAAACAGTGATGGCGGAACCCGTATCAAAAAATAAAATCAAAAAAAAGTGGTGGCAGACTGTAACTTTCCGTTTGCTGAACCGTCAATTAATTAGAGATGCAGGAAATCAGTTTTCGTAATGACATTCTCCCTCTGAAAGACAAGCTCTTTCGGTTGGCCCTGAGGATTACATCCGACCGGGCGGAAGCGGAAGATGTTGTGCAGGAAACATTGATTAGGGTATGGAACAAGCGCGACGAGTGGACGCAGTTCGGTTCTGTCGAAGCCTATTGCCTGACAGTGGCAAGGAATCTGGCGATAGACCGCAGCGAAAGGAAAGACGCCCGAGCGGTGGAACTTACCCCCGATATGGAAGAGGCTTCCGAAGCATCGGGCCCTTACGAAAGGCTGGTGAATAAAGAACGAATGGCTCTGATACACCGCCTGATAAACGAACTTCCCGAAAAGCAGCGGCTGATTATGCAGCTGAGGGATATGGAAGGTAAGAGCTACAAGGAGATTGCGGTTGTCCTGAGTCTGACAGAGGAACAGGTGAAAGTGAACCTCTTCAGGGCAAGGCAAAAGGTTAAACAACGGTTTATTGATATAGAAGGTTATGGACTTTAAATATATAGAACAACTTTTAGAACGTTATTGGCAGTGTGAGACTTCTCTTGAGGAAGAAGCGCAGTTGCGTACTTTCTTTACAGAAGAGGACGTTCCCGAACACTTGTCGCGTTATAAGGATTTGTTTGTATATCAGCAACTTCAGCAGGAAGAGCATCTGGGTGCGGATTTCGATGCACGGGTGCTTGCCGAGATTGAAGCTCCGGTTGTGAAGGCCAGGCGCATGACATTGACGGCGCGCTTCATGCCGTTGTTTAAAGCTGCAGCCGCAGTGGCAGTGGTGCTTTCATTGGGCAATGTGATGCAACATTCGTTCTTTGCCGATGTAAGAGAGGTGGCTGCCGCCGATACTATCGGCAAACAAATTTCCGCTCCGTCGGTCGCCCTTTCGGGGGATAGGGCCGCAACGCACGAGAAGCAGATATTGGATAGTCTGCACCGTGTAAGCAAGGAGAAGGAAAACAGACAGTAGATATTTTCATTTGCTTTTAAAATAACATTTTCATTTGCTTTAAATATAATATAGTTAGTGTGCTTTTATTAAAACAAAAACAGAGGCTGTGAAGTTTCAATTCTCTCAAAATTTTATAGAAACTAACTAAGATAAATGGGACGCCGCGTGATGCAGCGTCCCTTTTATTGTTGTTGGGGGAGCGGGAAGTTGCCCCCCTGCAGTGTATGTGGAATCAAAGCTTGTATAATCCCTTCTTGGGGAAGTCCAGTTCCGGGTTGCCCTTATAACCGATGTTTCCGCTGCCGCTGGTACGTGCTTTCAGGAAGTCGGTGGCGTGGCATTTGATGTCTCCCGAACCGGATACGCTTGCCGAAACGCGTTTTGCCTGCAGACCGGATGCAAACAGGTCGCCCGAACCTGCTACACGGTAATCGGCTTCCTGGGAAGTTCCCGTCAATATTGCCGTGCCCGATCCTGAGACGGATGCTTCGGTGCCGGCGGCCGATACGTTGTCAAGCTTCAAATCTCCGGAACCGGCTATGGATGCCGTGAGATTGGCGCAAGTGATGTTGCTGCCTTCTATGTCGCCCGACCCTGCCACGGATACGTTAAGATTGCCGGTGCAGGTTATGTTGTCCGCGTCGATGTCTCCCGAACCCGCTACGGATACTTTCAGGTGGTCTGTTTTCAGTCCGTTGGCTAACTCTACATTACCGGAGCCGGCAACGGAGATGTTGTTGAGTGTCTCGGAGGAGACGCGTATCTCCAGCTTGTTGTAAGATACGTTGACACCTTTCTTGAACTTGATATTCAAGGTGTTGTTAACTACATTGATGTCCAGAAGGTCTACGATATTGTCGGAAGTATACACTTCCACTTTGGGTTTTCCTGCCTTTTGGGTGTAAGTAACATTCGGGCTGCCTGCCAGGTTCAGACCGGTGAAGTTGTCTACTTTGATATTCTTGGTTACATAGTTCCTGCTGGCTTTGACTGTTTTTCCGCCAAACAGACCGGAGTTGCACGTGCAGGCTGTTGCGCTTAATGCGAAGATGCCTGATACGATGATTGCTGTTAATGTTTTCATGTTCAATGTATTTTAAGTGTTCTTGTTTGTTAGACGTAGTCTTCTCTCAAAAAGTTGCAGGGGATTATGACTTTTTACCGGGAACTTCTTGCTGCCGGTTCTTATTCAAATTCCATGCCATAAGCCTAAATCTTTGTTTATTAGGATGTAACGGAGGAAATGCGGTGTCCGCTTTTGAACACATTGTTCGTTTTTGGTAGACAAGCGTTTGCTTTTTCGGACGATTCTTCGTTCTTTTGTCCTTATTTCAAGGAGGAAAGAACAGATGGCAACGGAGCATGTTTTAGAGGATAAGGAGTTGGGACGTTTGTTGGTACGGGTGAATGTCCGTGCCCGGCGTCTGACTTTTCGTACGCGTGAGGATGCCATTCATGTAACTGTTCCGCCGGGTACAACCATCGGAGAAGTAAAGAATGCTGTGGAGCAACTGCGTCCCCGGTTGAGGGCCGCCCGACAGCAGCAGAGCCGTCCGCTGATTGATTTGGATTATCGGATTGATACGGAATTCTTCAAGTTGAGTTTGGTCGGCGGAGAACGCGACCGCTTCCTTTCGCGCTCGGAACTGGGGGAAATGCAGATTATCTGTCCGCCGGATGCAGACTTCTCAAATAAAGAATTGCAGGCTTGGCTGCGTAAAGTGATTGAAGAAGCCTTGCGGCGTAATGCCAAGATTATTCTTCCGCCTCGGCTTTATGCACTCTCGTTGCAGCATAATCTTTCTTATAAGAGTGTGAAAATAAACTCCAGCAGCGGGCGTTGGGGAAGTTGTTCCGCCCGTGGAAACATCAATCTGTCCTATTTCCTTGTTCTATTGCCCAAACACTTGATAGACTATGTGTTGCTGCACGAGTTGGCACATACCCGTGAAATGAATCATGGCGAGCGCTTTTGGGCGTTGCTTGATGGCATGACGGATGGCAAGGCGCAACTGCTGCGCAGCGAGCTGAGAAAGTATAGGACAGACTTCTGAAGCAGGCCGATTATAGTGGGAGAGGCACGGAAACGGACTACTGTGCCAACAGCTTCACTTCATCGCCGTCTTTTTCAAAACGATAGTTACCGCCTTTTTCGCTCAACTCAAACAGAGAAAGTCTGTCGGTTGCCTTGTCCACTATCATCAGTGCGCTTTGCTCGGCAAACCGTTTTACCTCGATATTGAAAGGCTCTTCACCGATGCGCCGGTCTGCCAGCACGCTGTCATTGAGAAGAATGGAGATGGAATCGCCGGCAAAGCCTTTCACCAAAGTGATGTTGTAGGTTTCGGCAAAGTGGCGTTCGCCCTCTTTCTGCCGTTGCAGGCGCATGCTCATGTAGACGAAGATAACGACAACGAATATTACGGCAAAAGCAAGGATGCCGTTGCCTATCATAAACTGTTTGTTGGTATTCAGGTGATGTGCCATGACGATTGAGTTTAAAGAACCCTGCAAATGTAGTGATTAATTTTGAATGGAAGATAAATTCGGGCAGGAGTGCTAAATATTCTTTTTTTCTCCTATTATTTTGTAGTCGAACAGATTATTTATATCTTTGCAACCGAAACGGATGAAAGGTGGAGGGGCGATTGAGCTCCTCTTTTTTGTTCCTAATGGTTAATCTATGATAGAAAAGAAAACAGTTTGTCAGATTGTAGACGAGTGGCTGGAAGATAAGGAGTACTTCCTGGTGGAGGTCATAATCAGCCCGGATGACAAGATTGTGGTAGAGATAGACCACAAAGAAGGTGTTTGGATTGAGGATTGTGTAGAACTGAGCCGCTACATAGAGTCCCGGTTGAATCGTGAGGATGAGGATTACGAACTGGAAGTCGGTTCTGCCGGTATTGGACAACCGTTTAAAGTGCTGCAACAGTACGTCAACCACATCGGCAAGGAAGTGGAAGTATTGGCAAAAGACGGCCGCAAGCATTGCGGAGTGTTGAAAGATGCCGACGAGCGGCAGTTTACCGTCACTGTTCAGAAGAAAGTGAAAGAGGAGGGAGCCAAGCGTCCTAAAATGGTGGATGAGGACCTGACCTTTACATACGAGGAGATAAAATATACTAAATACTTAATTAGTTTTAAATAAGACTATGGCCAAGAAAGAAGAAACTATCAGCTTGATAGATACCTTTTCGGAATTTAAAGAACTGAAGAATATTGATAGAACCACCATGGTGAGCGTGCTCGAAGAGTCGTTCCGCAGTGTGATTGCAAAGATGTTCGGAACCGATGAGAATTACGACGTGATTGTGAACCCGGATAAGGGTGACTTCGAAATATGGCGTAATCGTGAAGTTGTGGCGGATGAGGACCTTGAAAACCCGAACCTGCAGATTTCTTTGAGCGAAGCCCGGAAGATTGACGCTTCGTACGAGGTGGGAGAGGAAGTGACGGATGAGGTGAACTTTGCGAAGTTCGGCCGCCGTGCTATTCTGAACTTGCGCCAGACATTGGCTTCCAAGATTTTGGAACTGGAAAAAGACAGTATTTACAATAAATACATTGATAAGGTGGGTACTATTATCAATGCAGAGGTTTACCAGATTTGGAAAAAGGAAATGTTGCTGCTCGATGACGAAGGCAATGAACTGCTGTTGCCCAAGACCGAACAGATTCCGAGCGACTTCTACCGTAAGGGTGAGACTGCCCGCGCCGTGGTAGCCCGCGTCGACAACAAGAACAATAATCCGAAGATTATCCTGAGTCGTACGTCGCCCGTTTTCCTGCAACGTCTGTTCGAGATGGAAGTACCCGAAATCAATGACGGACTGATTACTATCAAGAAGATTGCCCGTATTCCCGGTGAGCGTGCCAAGATTGCCGTTGAGTCATACGATGACCGTATCGACCCGGTAGGTGCCTGCGTCGGTGTGAAGGGTAGCCGTATTCATGGTATTGTCCGCGAGCTTCGCAACGAGAATATCGATGTTATCAACTATACGTCGAATATCCAGTTGTTTATACAGCGCGCCCTCAGCCCCGCCAAGATATCTTCCATCCGTCTGAACGAGGAAGAGCACAAGGCGGAAGTCTTCCTGAAACCGGAAGAGGTGTCGCTGGCTATCGGTAAAGGCGGTTTGAATATCAAGCTGGCCAGTATGTTGACTGAGTACACCATTGACGTATTCCGCGAATTGGATGAAGCGGTAGAGGATGAAGATATCTACTTGGATGAATTCCGCGATGAGATTGACGGTTGGGTAATCGATGCCATCAAGGCTATCGGTATTGATACCGCCAAGGCTGTGTTGAATGCACCGCGCGAGATGTTGATTGAAAAGACTGACCTGGAAGAGGAAACGGTGGACGAAGTATTACGCATTTTGAAATCGGAGTTTGAAGAAGGGGAAAATTAGTGATTAGTGATTAGGGGTTAGTGATAAGTGATTTTTGGTATGTATAATAAAATCATCACTAAACACTAATCGCTAACCCCTAATCGCTAATCACTAACCACCACTTCTTTCTCCATTATTCATTAAATTAAAGTATGACGATAAGGTTAAATAAAGTAACAAGAGATTTAAATGTAGGAATCACGACGGTAGTTGAGTTCTTGCAAAAGAAGGGATATGCCATCGAAGCAAATCCCAATACGAAGATTACCGACGAGCAGTACGACTTGCTTGTGAAAGAGTTTAGTACAGATAAGGATCTTAAATTGAAAACGGAGCGTTTCATTCAGGAACGTCAGAGTAAGGAACGCAACAAGGCATCGGTGGCTATTGACGGTTATGACAAGGAAGCACAGGAAAAGCCGAAAACCGAAGAGGTGGTAAAGGCTGTGGTTCCCGAAGATGTACGTCCGAAATTTAAGCCTGTCGGGAAGATTGATTTGGATAAACTGAATCGCAAACATACTGTGGAAAAAGAGGAAGAAGCGGTGGAACCGGAGATGCCGGTGGTTGAAGAAGTAAAGGCGGAAGAACCTGCACCTGTTGTTGAGGCTCCGAAACCGGAACCCGTTCCCGAACCTCAGCCAGAGCTGACACCTGCTCCGGTGGTTGAACCTGCTCCGGCGGCAGAAGAAGAAAAAACAGCGCCGGTGGCTGCAGAACCCGTACCGGTTTCTAACGCGGAGCCTGCTCCCGCTGCAACCGAAGAAACTGTTTCGGAAAATAAAGAAGAAAAAGAAGAAATATTCAAAATACATCAGCCTGAGTTTGTATCGAAGATTAACGTCATCGGACAAATAGACCTCGCTGCGCTGAATCAGTCTACACGTCCGAAGAAGAAATCGAAAGAGGAAAAGCGCAAGGAGCGTGAAGAAAAAGAAAAGCAGCGTCAGGATCAGAAGAAGCTGATGAAAGAAGCCATTATCAAGGAGATTCGTCGTGACGATAATAAGACGAAAGATGGCAACGATGCCAACGGCAAGAAAAAACGTGTCCGCATTAACAAGGAAAAGGTGGATATCAACAATGCATCCAACTTCCAGCGTGGCGGAAACGATCGTCTGAAAGGCGGCCAGCAAGGGGGTAATAACCAACAAGCCGGTAAGAACAAGAATAAAGACCGCTTCAAGAAACCTGTAATCAAGCAGGAAGTAAGTGAAGAGGATGTGGCAAAGCAGGTAAAGGAAACTTTGGCACGCCTCACTTCCAAAGGCAAGAATAAGGGTGCGAAATACCGTAAGGAGAAACGTGACATGGCATCCAGCCGTATGCAGGAGCTGGAAGACCAGGAAATGGCGGAAAGCAAGATATTGAAGCTGACCGAGTTCGTGACTGCCAATGAGCTGGCGAGCATGATGGATATTTCCGTTACGCAGGTTATCGCTACTTGTATGAGCATCGGCATGATGGTTTCCATTAACCAGCGTCTGGATGCGGAAACAATCAATCTGGTAGCGGAAGAATTCGGTTTCAAGACAGAATATGTAAGTGCGGAAGTGGCCCAGGCAATCGTTGAGGAAGAGGATGCTGAGGAAGATTTAGAGCCTCGCGCTCCGATTGTAACGGTGATGGGTCACGTAGACCACGGTAAGACTTCGTTGCTCGACTATATCCGTAAGGCAAATGTTATTGCCGGTGAGGCGGGTGGTATCACGCAGCATATCGGTGCTTACCACGTGACATTGGAAGACGGACGCAAGATTACGTTCCTCGATACTCCGGGTCACGAAGCGTTTACCGCCATGCGTGCCCGCGGTGCCAAGGCAACGGATATCGCCATCATCATTGTGGCTGCCGATGACAATGTGATGCCGCAGACCAAAGAAGCTATCAATCATGCCATGGCTGCCGGTGTGCCTATCGTGTTCGCTATCAATAAGATTGACAAGCCGACCGCTAATCCCGATAAGATTAAGGAAGAACTGGCTGCCATGAACTTCCTCGTTGAGGAATGGGGCGGTAAGTACCAGTCTCAGGATATTTCAGCCAAGAAAGGTATTGGCGTAAGCGATTTGATGGAGAAAGTATTGCTGGAAGCCGAAATGCTGGATTTGAAGGCAAACCCGAATCGCCGTGCTACCGGTTCCATCATCGAGTCCTCATTGGATAAGGGTCGTGGCTATGTGGCTACGGTGCTGGTATCCAACGGTACTTTGAAGATGGGTGACATTGTGCTCGCAGGTACAAGTTACGGTAAGGTGAAAGCCATGTTCAACGAACGTAACCAGCGCATGAAAGAGGCAGGTCCTTCGGAACCGGCTTTGATTCTCGGCCTGAACGGTGCACCGGCTGCAGGCGATACATTCCATGTAATCGAGACTGAACAGGAAGCACGTGAAATTGCCAACAAGCGCGAACAGTTGCAGCGTGAGCAAGGTCTGCGTACACAGAAGATGCTGACGTTGGATGAAGTGGGCCGCCGTTTGGCATTGGGCGACTTCCACGAACTGAATATCATCGTGAAAGGTGACGTGGACGGTTCCGTTGAAGCGTTGAGCGACTCGTTGATTAAGCTGTCTACCGAGCAGGTACAGGTAAACGTTATTCACAAAGGCGTCGGCGCTATCTCCGAATCGGATGTATCTCTGGCTGCCGCTTCGGATGCGATTATCGTAGGATTCCAGGTTCGTCCTTCGGGTGCTGCCGCCAAACTGGCAGAGCAGGAAGGTGTGGACATCCGCAAGTACTCTGTCATCTACGATGCCATTGAAGAGGTGAAGGCTGCCATGGAAGGTATGCTGGCGCCGACTTTGAAGGAACAGGTGACGGCCACTATCGAGGTGCGCGAGGTATTCAACATTACCAAAGTGGGTCTTGTGGCAGGTGCCATGGTGAAGACCGGAAAGGTGAAACGCAGCGACAAGGCCCGTCTGATTCGCGACGGTATTGTTATCTTCACAGGAAATATCAATGCATTGAAGCGCTTCAAGGACGATGTGAAGGAAGTTGGAACAAATTTCGAATGCGGTATCAGCCTGACAAACTGCAACGATATCAAGGTAGGAGACATCATCGAATCTTACGAAGAAGTGGAGGTAAAGCAGACTCTGTAAGCAATATATAAAATCTTCAGGCGCGGATTACACGGATTTCACGGATTGGTTAAGAAAAACCGTGTTTGTCCGTGTAATCCGCGCCTTTTTAATATAGTTATGGCTGTTGTAGATAGTATAATCTTGGTAATAATCGGTGCCGGAGCGCTTGTAGGTTTTATAAAAGGTTTTGTAAAGCAGTTGGCTACCTTGTTGGGACTGGTTGTCGGTCTGGTGGCGGCAAAGACTTTGTATGCTTCCGTTGCCGAGAAAGTGTTTTCCAGGATTACCGATTCAATGACAGTGGCGCAAGTGCTGGCATTCATTGCTATCTGGGTAGCGGTGCCTCTGGCTTTTGCGTTGATAGCTTCGCTGCTGACGAAGGCGATGGAAGCCGTGTCGCTCGGTTGGCTGAACCGTTGGCTGGGCTTCGGGCTGGGAGCGCTGAAAGCACTTCTGCTGGTGAGTTTGCTGGTGGGCGTTATCGAATTTATAGATTCGGACAATACGCTGCTCAGTCAAACAAAAAAGAAAGAATCGGTGTTATATTATCCCATGAAGTCATTTGCCGGAATATTCTTTCCTGCAGCAAAGGCTGTTACGGAACAGATTGTGAATGGAGATGTGGTTTGATTCGTAACTTGTAATTTTATAATTATAGAAACAATGCAACAAGAAGAACCCAATAAATATGTAAAGGAACTCACTCAGGAGAAGTACAAGTACGGTTTTACGACCGACGTGCACACAGACATCATCGAGCGTGGTTTGAATGAAGATGTGGTGCGGCTGATTTCCGAGAAAAAAGGAGAACCCGAGTGGTTGCTGGAGTTCCGCCTGAAAGCGTACCGCCATTGGCTGACGCTGGAGATGCCTGCATGGGCGCATCTCCGTATTCCTGAAATAGACTATCAGGCTATCTCATACTATGCCGACCCTACCAAGAAGAAGGACGGACCCAAGAGCATGGACGAGGTAGACCCGGAGCTGGTCAAGACATTCAATAAACTGGGCATTCCTCTGGAAGAGCAGATGGCACTTAGCGGTATGGCGGTGGATGCCGTAATGGACTCTGTATCCGTAAAGACTACCTTTAAGGAGACGCTTATGGAGAAAGGCATCATCTTCTGTTCGTTCAGCGAAGCAGTGCGCGAACATCCTGATTTGGTACAGAAGTACTTGGGCTCGGTAGTGGGCTATCGCGACAACTTCTTTGCGGCACTGAACTCTGCGGTGTTCTCCGACGGTTCTTTCGTCTATATCCCGAAAGGGGTACGTTGTCCGATGGAGTTGTCCACTTACTTCCGTATCAATGCCCGCAATACCGGACAGTTTGAAAGAACGTTGATTGTGGCGGATGATGATTCATACGTTTCCTACCTGGAGGGATGTACGGCGCCGATGCGTGACGAAAACCAACTGCATGCCGCCATTGTGGAGATTGTGGTGCACGACCGTGCGGAAGTGAAGTACAGCACTGTCCAGAACTGGTATCCGGGTGATGCCGAAGGCAAAGGCGGCGTGTATAATTTCGTAACGAAACGCGGACACTGCAAAGGGGTAAATAGCAAACTGTCCTGGACGCAGGTGGAAACCGGTTCGGCCATTACCTGGAAATATCCGTCCTGTATTCTTTCGGGCGATAACTCCACGGCAGAGTTTTACAGCGTGGCGGTAACCAATAATTACCAGCAGGCAGATACCGGTACGAAGATGATTCATCTCGGAAAGAATACCCGTAGCACTATCGTCAGCAAGGGTATCTCCGCCGGACGGAGCGAGAACTCTTACCGCGGTCTGGTGCGCGTTGCCCAAAAAGCGGACAATGCCCGCAACTATAGCCAGTGCGACTCCTTGTTGCTGGGCGATAAGTGCGGTGCGCATACGTTTCCCTACATGGATATCCATAACGAGACGGCCATTGTAGAGCACGAGGCAACCACCAGCAAGATTAGCGAAGACCAGATATTCTATTGCAACCAGCGCGGCATCTCTACGGAAGATGCCGTAGGACTGATTGTGAACGGTTATGCAAAGGAGGTACTCAACAAGCTGCCTATGGAGTTTGCCGTAGAGGCTCAGAAATTATTAGCTATTTCACTCGAGGGAAGCGTAGGATAGCTATTGGAATTCAAAATTCAAAATTAAATATCATGTTAGAGATAAAAGACCTGCACGCCAGCATCAATGGCAAAGAGATATTGAAAGGCATCAACCTCACGATCCGCGACGGTGAGGTGCATGCCCTGATGGGACAGAACGGAGCCGGAAAGAGTACACTGAGCAATGTGCTGGTGGGACATCCTGCATACGAGGTGACACGCGGTACGGTAACTTTCAACGGTAAGGATCTTTTGGCTATGAGTCCTGAAGACCGTGCCCATGAAGGTGTTTTCCTTTCGTTCCAGACACCGGTGGAGATACCGGGAGTTTCGATGGTGAACTTTATGCGTGCCGCTGTCAACGAACAGCGTAAATACCGTCATCTGCCCGCCCTGTCTGCCAGCGAATTCTTGAAACTGATGCGCGAGAAACGCGCCATTGTCGAACTGGATAACAAACTTGCCAACCGTAGCGTGAACGAAGGCTTCAGCGGCGGTGAGAAGAAACGCAACGAAATCTTCCAGATGGCTATGCTGGAACCTACTTTCGCCATTCTCGACGAAACGGATTCCGGTCTTGATGTAGATGCTTTGCGCATTGTAGCCGATGGCTTCAACAAACTGAAGACTCCCCAGACCAGCGCAATGGTCATCACCCACTACCA
>UMDT01027741.1_pt1 | contig 11192 bp, 10 predicted proteins | sample 1964561 | NCBI WGS metagenome assembly UMDT01 (sample SAMEA4836001, study PRJEB28245) | human gut metagenome | biome: gut microbiome; material: fecal sample | place: Denmark | collected 2008
CGCCGCGCCGTCGCCGCCGCAGAGGCGGAAGACGCCGCCGCAAGCCGAATGGCGAAAACGGTGCTCCGGAACAGAATTCCGGCGAAGAATGAGAAAAAGAGCGAAACCGTATGGTTTCGCCCTTTTTCTGTTCGGTTGATTGTTTTCCGCTCACAGCACCTGCACCCGCTCCGCGCGGTGCAGCACATCCAGATCCTCACACGCCCACCATCGCTAGCCATGCCTTGAGCGGCTCGGCCTTCTTAGATAGCACGGACGGCTCCAATTCACAAAAACCAGTTACTTCCTATTACGTCTTTGCATATTCTCATCGTCAACACATCATTTTCCATCATTATGTACTAACTCCACCCATTTCTTTTGGCTAAATTGCTTACCGCAAAACAGAATTTCTCCCACGGTGCCAATGTCATCTGCAACGGGTCGCCCTCTCGAATCCTAAGCGTTCTTCTGATTTCCTTCGGAATAACAACGCGGCCGAGATCGTCGATCCGGCGCACGATTCCGGTTGCTTTCATAGCAATTCCGCCTCCCATTTTCGGTATTTCTGCTGCGATAGTGGTAGTATTTACTGAAATCGTGCAATTCATGTAGAAAAACCGTATGCACAATGTGTTCCTATTCATGAAAATTATGGTTTGCAGATCTGTTTCTTTCGCGTTAGCAGCTGCTCTGCACAGCGGACGCACGGCTGATATGTAATCAATCCGCAAACCCCTTTGTCGTCCATTGTTTTTCTGCCAGTTCTCGAAGAACGGATACAATAAACGTCAGTATATTCAATATCATGCTGTATATTCTCCTCATTTTCGTATTGCGGCAAAATAAAAAATCCCCGATCAAACCGCAAGGTCAGCAAGTTCAGCTGACCTTGGGTTAAACCGAGGATTTTTTGATTCTGCTTACTTTTTCGCCTTGCTGCCGACCAGATAGCACACAGCGGCAACGATCATGCCGTTGATGGATGCGATACCCCACGGGACCAGATTTGCCACCACAGCGCCCAGCACAACGCCGGAAACCGCAAACCAGTTGACATTTTCAGTCACTTCAACGTCCTTGTACTTTTCACGATCCATGAAGAAGCTCATCACCAGAATGATGCCGACCGGCGGCAGCGTACAGTTGAGGATATTCAGCCAGCCGGTGAAATTCCAGTACAGCCAGACCGCAAGCACGGTGCCGATAATACCGGAAACCAGCACCATCGGCTTCTTTCTCTGGCCGAAAATGTTCGCCAGACCCAGACCCGCCGAATACAGTGCATTATCGTTCGTGGTCCAGATGTTGAGGCCGAGGACCAGAATCGCCAGATAGAACAGACCGAGGTTGATCATAACCTCAAAAATATCATTGCCGCCGACGTAGACCGACGAAATACCGCCGAAGAAAAACATCAGCGAGTTGCCGATAAAGAACGCGATAACGGTCGTGATCGCACCAACCTTGCCGTTGCGGGCAAAGCGGGAGAAGTTCGGCGTTGCCGTGCCGCCAGAGACAAACGAGCCGATAACCAGACCGGCGCCGCCGACAACGGTCAGCGTACCGCTGGACTTGGCGAACTGATCAATCAGCGTACCGTTGCCCTGTTTGACCGCCATCACCATGGCAACCGTACCCAGGATTGCAACCAGCGGAACCGCAATATAGCTGATGAGCGTCAGCGATTTGATGCCGAAATACGCCGAAGCCGTCATGCACACACCCGCAATGATAACGAGCACCCATTCAGCCGCTGTGCTGCCGCCGAGCAGCTCATTTGCAACCGGAATGGCAAACATGGCGATACCGACGCCGAACCAGCCGATCTGCGTAAACGATATCATCGCGCTCGGCAGGTACGAGCCTTTTGCACCGAAGGCTTTGCGTGCCAGCAGGTCAAGGCTCATGCCGGTTTCCGCGCCGACATAACCGAGCAGACCGGTGTACAGGCTCAGGATCAGGCCGCCGATGATCATGGAGATGATAAAGCCGCCGAAATCCAGTCCGTCCGCCAGCTCCTTGCCGACCCACATGCTGGCCGAGAAGAAGGTGAAACCCAGCATGATCATGAACATAGTTACGATGCCGCGGCGCGCATAATGCGGCACAGCCGCTTCCGCAAAGTCGATATCGACCGGTGTGTTGTCATTTTTCATAGATTCTTATCCCCTTTTTGTGTATTTGTCAAAGAATGTACTTTTTGAGCGTTGTGGTGAACTCGTCAATGCGCTGATGCGCGATCTCCTCCAGCGTTACGTCCTTCAGGCTCTCGACAAAGCCGCGCTCCTGCTGATACAGCCAGCGCGTCAGCTTTGCGTCCAGCTTTTCATAGTGGCAGTCCTTCAGCCAGTCCTCATAGGAAATCGGCAGCGCATGACCCAGTTTTTCCTCCAGCAGCGCCTGCTTGTCGATCTTGTCGGCACGCGCAAGAATGCCGTTCCAGAATTCCAGCACCTCTTCAATGTGCTCGTGGATTTCGTAACGGCGTGCACCGCCATCGTAGATCGTGCACTTCTCAAACAGCGGATTCTGCATGGAAAGCGTCTGACGGCGGAACTCCGGCGCCACAATGCCGCCCTTCCAGTAAAAGTCGATAAGCGCACGGTTGATGCCGGAAACGCCCTTGTCGCCCTCCTCGTAGCAGCTGAAAACGCCCTCGTAGTACACGGTGATGAAGCCCTCAAAGTCCGGCCAGTAGGTGCGGATTTCTTTGGTCAGCTTTTCGAGAATCTCAATGCCCTGGGTACCGCCGATGGTAAACAGCAGGATGTTGCGCAACTTGGCGCCCTGCTTGCGGTAATAGTCGGTGACATAGCGCAGGCACTGCACAAGCGTCTCGCCCGAGGCGATGATATCGCCGATCATCAGCGTGCTGTTGGGCACCATGGTCAGCTTGCAGTATTTGATATCGAGTGACATCTCATCATTCTCGCCAAACACGCGCTCACTGGACATAAAGCTGATGTCATGCACGCGGATATGCTCCTTGTAGCAGCTTTCCTCGAGCGGGTAGTTGAGTGCGCCGCGCAGAATGGACAGAATGTTCGCCGAAGTGATCTTTTTCTGCTCCTTGAGATAGTACATCATCTGCGAGGTAGCCGTCACGAGCGACGCATACACCTCGTAGCCGACAACCTCCGGATGGTTCATCAGCTTGCGGGTCTCTGCCTCCGAGACGATGTAGTATTCATTGACAAAGCTGCCGCCCGCCAGACGGTAGCAGTCCACACCCTGATCGCTGAATTCCGGTACGATATGGACGTCATTCCAATTTTCGATCATATCAGTTTCCTCCCTAAAAAAAGGGACCGACTGCCATTTTTGCGGGCAGAAGGTCCTTGGTTTTCATCGTTTTCCTATTGGATTCAACGGAACGCCGCATGTTCTGTTTTTACACAGCATATCCGTCCATCCCCTCTTTTTCGACTTCATTTTACTGCATTTATTATACGGGAGAAATCATACCGTTGTCAACAGCTTTGCAAGCCTCAGGCCGGATTTCTTACTTATAATCCGCATTCAGAAACAGCGGCTTGATCGTAGCAATCTCGGCGTATTCCTCCTGCGAGACCTGCATATCCGCATTCATGGTCTGCAGATCGGCCTTGACGACCTCAAGCGCCTCCATGACGTTCAGCGCATGGCCTTCTGCAATGGCCTGCTGCATACGGCGCAGCACGATCGGGTGCGCGTACCGTGCGGGCAGCGGAAATGCCGGAAAACGGTCGATATAGTTCTGCATCTGTACCCGCGCCTGCTTATCCCCGCGCAGAACAGCCGCATTGTTGTTGCGTGCCGTCGGCAGCAGGCGCCATCCGCCAAACAGGAAAACTGCCGCCAGCAGACACAGCAGCAGGTATCCGCCGGAGAAACCGCGGCACACGAGCGACACCACGCCGTAAATCAGCGCCACCGCCCCAAGCACCATGATTGCTGCAGCCGCCCAGCGGTATCCCGCGCTCCTGCTCTGGTAGTTGCGCCGCCGTTTAGCTGCACGACTGAGCCGCTTGTACAGCTCGGGCTTGCGCTCGAGGTATGCGATCGCATTCTCCAGCTCCTCAATCTCCCGCTCGGCGCGCATGCTGAGCGGCGGTCGTCGGCGTTCTTCCGCCCTCCGGCGCTCGTACTCAACCTCGAGTTCAGCCTCCTCTTCCTCGCTGACGCACGGAATCTCCGGATGCATCTTGTGCAGCACGCGCAGCAGCTCGTCAATCTGATCCTCGTACTTGAAACAGCACACCTGCTGCATGCCGCCGTCATACTCCACAAGCAGACAGGCTCTGCCTGCAAGCACACCTCGGACACCGCCGGTGCCTTCTTCTATAAACTTAAATGCCCGCGTAATGGCGGAAAACGGCACATAATAATGCCGGTCAATAAAATAACTGTTCAAATATAATGCCCGGCGGCCAACACCGCACGGACCGATCCGGCGGCAGTGCTGCTTATCGCGGACAAGCGAAGCGTCATCCAGCATGGTTCTGCTGAGCGGACGCGGTTTAAAAATCATATTCATCACCTGTAAATATTGTAGCACAAAAGCGCGGATTCAGCCACCCGATCCCATAAGAAATCCTGCTGCGGCGGTTCTTTATGCAAAGCGACAAATTCTCTCTTTCAGACAAATCGTTTTTGGCATACTATCCAAAATCATAGTATTCCTATTGACAATTAGTATATTCAAGTCTATACTTTCAATCACCGAAACCCGATAGGATTTATATGAATTGAAAGGAGAACCTGTCATGAGCCGAATGTACTGTATGAATCGCTGCTGTATGTGTATGCACCGCTGCTCGTGTATGCGTTCCCTTGTGACCTGGCGAATGTGCGAATAACGCGCATAAACCATCCTGGCGGAAGGCATACGTCTTCTGCCATTTTTTGTCGAAAGGAGTTCTCCCTTGTGAAGCATTTTGTCAAATCACTGCCAGTTCTCTCCATTCTGCTGGCGCTCGCCTGCGATATTCTGCTGCCGGATTCCGCGCAGCATCCTGCCGCAGAACATCCTTATTTTACATGGGCGCTGTTCATCGGACTGGCCGTGTATGTGATTGCCCTGCTGATATCGCTCGGCAACACCAAGGTACGCGATAAGCTGTCGTACAGCGCACTGTTCTATGCAGGAGCGGTTCTGGTGCTGAACATCCTCAACCTGCTGACCGCCAAGTTTGCGATTCTGCCGGTGCTGTACTTTCCCTCGCTCGACCGTGTGTTCGGCGTTCTCGTTGAGGACAGCACGTTCCTAGCGACCTGCCTTGCATACTCCGCACGCCTGCTGTTCTTCGGCTGGCTCGGCGGTGCGGTTGTCGGCGTGCTGACCGGTATCGCCATCGGCTTCAACAAGACCTTCGCCTACTGGGTACAGCCGCTCGTCCGCGTGCTCGGCCCAATCCCGTCCACCGCGTGGATCCCGCTGGTGCTCATCGCTTTCCCGACTGCGGTTTCCGCCAGTGCCTTCCTGATTGCGCTGGCTGTGTGGTTCCCGACTACCGTGCTCACCAGCAGCGGCATCGCTTCCATCCCCAACTCGTACTTTGAAGTCTCCTCGACGCTTGGCGCGGGCAGCTTCTACCGCATTGCCAAGGTCGGCATTCCGGCGGCTATGCCGCATATGTTCCTCGGCCTGTTCAACGGCACCTGCTCGTCGTTCATCACGCTGGTCACCGCAGAAATGCTCGGCGCCAAATACGGCATCGGCTGGTACATCAACTGGCAGAAGGAAATGATGGCGTATGCCAACGTATATGCCGGACTGATCATCATTGCAGTCACCTTCTTCATTCTCATCACGCTGCTGTTCAAATTCCGCGACCGCGTGCTCGCATGGCAGAAAGGAGTTATCAAATGGTAGGAAGTATTTCGATTTCGGGTGTATCCAAGCATTTTGTCAATCCCACCGGAGAGCGCATTACCGCTCTCGACAATGTTTCGCTCGATATTCCCGCCGGTTCGTTCGTTTCGCTGATCGGACCATCCGGCTGCGGCAAGTCCACGCTGCTGCGTTTGATCTCCGGTCTGATTCCGATGGACGACGGCAGCCTGACGCTGGACGGCACACCTATCAAGGCCCCCGGTGCAGACCGCGGCTTCATGTTTCAGGAGCACACGCTGTTCCCGTGGCTGTCGATTTACGATAACATCGCGTTCGGTCTGCGCGCCCGCGGCATCTACAAGCAGGAAAAGGACCGCGTAGACGAATTTATCGAGATGGTCGGCCTCAAGGGATTCGAGCATTCATATCCGCACCAGCTTTCCGGCGGCATGTGCCAGCGCGCGTCTCTCGCAAGAGCACTCGTTGGCAAGCCCAAGGTGCTCCTGCTCGATGAGCCGCTCGGTGCACTCGATGCCTTCACCCGCATGAACATGCAGGACGAGATCCTGCGCATCTGGAAGGAAACCGGCATGACCGCCATCATGGTAACGCATGATGTGGATGAGGCCGTGTATCTTTCGGACAAGGTGGTCGTTATGACACCCCGACCGGGACGCATCACCGGCACGCTGGATATCAAGTTGGCCCGCCCAAGAGCACGCAGCTCGGAGGATTTTCTTCACTACCGTGCCGAGATCCTTCGTCAGCTCCATTACGGCGGCACAATCAAAGAGCCCAACTATTACATTTAAGATCATATTAAAGAACGTACGTTCATTATTATTGTTTTTATTATATATTTTCCTTGAAAGGACAGAAAACCATGAAAAAGAACGGTATTTTATTTCGAGTGGCAAGCGGACTTCTCGCAGCTGCACTGACACTCTCGCTTACCGCCTGCGGCGGCTCAAGCAGCAATTCGGACGCTTCCGCCGCAGCAGATTCCGGCGCAACCCACCTGCGTCTGATCTACTCTCCTTCTCTCTGTGCCGCACCGATGTACATCGCGATTGAGAACGGCTACTTTGAAGACGAAGGTCTGGATATTGAGCAGGTAACGGTTGACGCGGCACACGTTTCCGAGGCCATCGGCGCGAATCAGGTTGATGTCGGCATGGGCCTGATCGGCAAAATGCTCCAGCCGCTCGAGAACGGCCTGCCCATCAAGTTCACCACCGGCCTGCACACCGGCTGCACCAAGCTGCTCGTACCCAGTAGCAGCAATATCAAGAGCATTGCCGACCTCAAGGGCAAGAAGATCGGCGTACCCGGTCTGGCTGACGCGGCAACCGTTGTCTCCAAGCGCTCGCTGAGCGCGGCAGGCATCGGCGTGACCGACCAGAACATGGAGGTTGAATTCTCGGTTTACTCCCGCAACGATCTGGCACAGGCACTGCAGAACGGTGCCGTTGACGCAATCGCACTCGGCGACCCGGCGGCTTCTATTGCAGCGGAGCAGTACGGTCTGACCGCTCTCATCGACACCGCAACCGATCCCAAGTACAAGGACGAGTACTGCTGCGCAGCATTCGTCACCAGCAAGCTGGCTGAGGAGAACCCGAAGGCTGCAGCAGCCTTCACCCGTGCCGTACAGAAGGCATCTCAGTGGGTACAGGAAAACCCGGACGAGACCGCAAAGATCATCACCGAAAAGGAGTATATCTCCGGCGACGTGGACTTCTGCGCACAGATTCTCAAGACCTACAACTACAAGCCTTCGGTTCAGGGCGGCTATGACGCACTCAAGCAGAACGCCGAGGAGCTGACCCAGATTGGCGTGCTCAAGGAAGGCACCGATGCGACCAAGTTCGCAGACAATGCATATATCTTCTTCGATGATGTTCCGGATGCACCAGAGAGCGACGCTTCCACCGATACCGCCACTAAATCCACAAAGGCCTCCTCTGTCAGCTTCCAGCCTGCAGCAGCCGAGGCTGAGGACGACTGCTGCAGCGGCAAAATCACCAAGCCCGCACAGGACACAAACGCAAAGGCATAACATTGTTTTTACAGGGAGGAAAGGATTATGTCGGAACTGAAATGCACACACAGCTGCTCGGACTGCAGCAGACTCGGCTGCCGTTCGGCCAGCGAGGAGCAGTACCCGCCGTTCTGCCTGACGACGAACGTAGATAAGGCACTGCTCGAGGAAACACTTGAAATCTACCGCAATGACCCGGAACAGGGTCTGATTGCCCGCACCTCCGCGTGCATTGAAGGCGAGTTTTACGGCCGCCTGACCCGTGTCGAGGAAACCATCGAGTTCATCAAGCGCATGGGTTATAAAAAGATCGGCATCGCGTCCTGCGTCGGTCTGATGCGAGAGGCTTCCATCTTCGCCCGTATTCTCAAGGCAAAGGGCATCGAATATTTCACGGTCGGCTGCAAGGTCGGTGCACAGGACAAGACCGAGATCGGCGTGCCGAACGAGAAAAAGCTCAACGGCGGCTGCGGACACGAGTCCATGTGCAACCCGATCATGCAGGCCAAGACGCTTGCCGCGCACGGCTGCGATTTCAACATCGTGATTGGTCTGTGCGTCGGACATGATACCCTGTTTCTGCGCCACAGCAAGGTTCCGACAACGGTTATGATCGTCAAGGACCGGGTACTGCAGCACAATCCGGTGGCGGCACTGTACGGCGTACAGTCCATGTATTCGCGGTTTAAGGATCTGGGATTGTAAATTCAGCAAACTGGCTGCAATCCGACACCGTCCGAACTGCATCCCTGCGTTTTTACCCTTTGGGCTTCATCATCATCTCTCTTTCGCCGTTTTGAATGATTGCAAAAATCCTCCTGCCTTCTTTCTGAAGACAGGAGGATTTTTCAACTTAATCTGCAGCATCGGGCATAGCCGAGGCGGCTCATCTGTTTTTCTCTTTGCCGAGCGTTGAATACAGCACACCGAACACGATAAGCGCCGCACCGGCAATAAAGCCGACCGTCATGTGCTCGTTCAGCAGCAGGACACCGAGCACCATCGAGGTGAGCGGCTGAATCGGGTAAAACAGAGAACAGGTGCTCGCCTCTGCACGGGAGAGACAGTAATTCCACAGCGAATGCGGAATGGTCGTGCAGAAAATCGCCACATAAAACAGCACAAGGATGTACTTCGCGTGCAGGAAGTCCATCTCCGGGTGGGTGATGATCTCGCGGAGCATCAGCGGCAGCGTACCGATAGCAGCAACATAAATACCACAGGTCGTGACGGTCAGCGCGTCATACTTCTGCGAGAACGAGCGCATGAACACGCTCAGCGCGCTCCACGTCAGCACCGAACCGAGCGAAAGCGCTATGCCGAGGATATGACCGCCGCCGGCGTCTCCCCCGACGATGCAGACCGCACCGGCAACTGCGCTGACAATGCAGACGACCTTCTTCATCGTCATGCGCTCATGCAGCAGCAGCACCGCAAAGAAGCAGATAGCGATCGGGTTCATGCAGTTAATGAGCGATGCCAGCGATGCGCCCGCCAGCTTGGTGCCGTACTGCTGCAGACCGATCGACAGCACATAGCCGCCCAGACCGAACATGATAACATATTTCCAGTCACCGCCCTTGATCCTGCGCGGCTTTCCGTTCGGGTCGGGTTTGCGCAGGCGCTGCAGGATGGTCATGGCAATGGCTGCGATGATGTAGCGCAGGCACAGCAGCGTGAACGGCTGAATCACATCGAGCAGTACCTTACTTGCCGTGTACAGGCTGCCCCAGAAAATCGTGGTCAGCGCAAGCAACAGGCAGGTTGTTTTATCGTTCTTTTGTTGTTGCACAGTTTGTCAACTCCTCTTTTGTGCATTCTGAGTTAATTGTAGCACTATTTCAGCGAGTTGAACATAGGACAATATAATTTTTTAGTGATTCTGCATTATGCTACTTCCACTACGTTCTCCACACTTCACTCTGTATATACGATAAAAAAAGAGGACCCCAAGGTCCTCTTTCTCGCGCTTTAGTAAACGTACTCGAACTCGAACTCTCCGATCACGACCGGAGCGCCCTCCTCGATGCCCATTTCCTCCAGCTTGGCGTAAATGCCTGCAGACTGGAGCATACGATCCATATACTGGCGGGATTCATAGTCGTCGATGTTGACCGAGCCCATAATCTTGTCCACCCATGCACCGGTGACAACGTATGCGTCGCCGTCGCGCTCGATGGTCCAGTCGTTCTCGGTTGCGGCCTTCTCCTCGACCTCGACGAACTCCGGCTCGTAGATGAATACCGGCGGGAGCTGCTGCAGCTCGTGCCACGTCAGATTCATCAGCTCCTTGACGCCCTGGTTGGTCGCCGCGGACAGCTCCGCAAACAGGAAGCCGCGCTCCTCTGCGTACTTGCGGATCTTCTCGACCGGCTCACGGTCATCGCCCAGCAGGTCGGTCTTGTTGGCAACAATGATCTGCGGACGCGCTGCCAGAAACTCGCTGTAGCCGGCAAGCTCGGCGTTGATCTTCTCAATGTCGTCGATCGGGTCGCGGCCCTCACTGCCTGCCGCGTCAACCAGATGCAGCAGCAGTCGGCAGCGGTCGATATGGCGCAGGAAGTCGTGGCCGAGGCCCGCACCCTCGCTCGCGCCCTCGATAATGCCCGGAATATCCGCCATGACAAAGTTCTGCTCCTCGCCCACGGAAACAACGCCGAGATTGGGCACGAGCGTGGTGAAGTGATAGTTGGCGATCTTCGGGCGCGCGGCCGAAACCATGCTCAGCAGCGTGGACTTGCCGACATTCGGGAAGCCGACCAGACCGACATCGGCCAGCAGCTTGAGCTCAAGGATAATGTCGCGCTCGACACCCGGCAGACCCGGCTTGGCAAAACGCGGTGCCTGACGCGTCGGCGTTGCAAAATGCGTGTTGCCCCAGCCGCCGTTGCCGCCCTTGGCTGCTACAAACGGCTCGCTGTCGGACATATCCTTCATGACCTGACCGGTTTTCTGGTCACGGATGATCGTGCCGCGCGGTACGCGAATGATCAGGTCCGCACCGTCCTTGCCCTTGCAGCGCTTGCCGCCGCCCGGCTCACCGGGAGCCGCAACATACTTTTTCTTGTAGCGGAAATCAAGCAGCGTGGACAGATTGTCGTCCACCTTGAAGATGACCGAGCCGCCGCGGCCGCCGTCGCCGCCGTCCGGACCGCCGGCTGCCACATACTTTTCGCGGTGGAAACCAACCTTGCCGTCACCGCCCTTGCCGGATACGATCTTGATTTTTGCAATATCAATAAACATGGTAGTCCTCCTTTCTTCTCAAAGGTGTAATATCTATCTAAAATCAACAAAATCCCAGACGAAGTCTGGGACAATAAAATACCAGTTTGCTTGCAAACTGCAACCACA
>UMDT01009552.1_pt1 | contig 11138 bp, 10 predicted proteins | sample 1964561 | NCBI WGS metagenome assembly UMDT01 (sample SAMEA4836001, study PRJEB28245) | human gut metagenome | biome: gut microbiome; material: fecal sample | place: Denmark | collected 2008
GTTAATGATAATCACATTATCACCACAGTCAACATGAGGGGTAAAGCTGCTTTGTACTTTCCTCTCAACAGTTTCGCAACTTTCGAACCGAGACGGCCTACGACCTGATCGGTTGCGTCGACAACAACCCATTCTTTATGAGCTGTTTCTTTGTTTGCAGAAATGGTCTTGTAACTTAAAGTGTCCACTCTTAAAATCTTTTTAAATGTTAACTACTAAAAAACAATTTCTTCCCAGCGTCTCTAACCGTTCCCGGACAAAGAACTATTAATACGCTAAGAATTAATTCTTTATAAACTTTTGATAATAATCGGCTTGCAAAGGTACGGCTTTTCTTCGAACTGGCAAACAAATTAAGCATTTTTTTGGTTGATTTTCAGGGAGAGAGCTTACATACGGCAGCAAAAAAGGGAAGATTAATCCATCTCCCCAATTTATTTTTATTTAAAATATTCTTTTAATGTCTCCAGCCCGATTCGGATTCACCAACCGGACAAGCATATCCGGCAGACTGGCGAAGCTTCAAAAGTTCCGTTGCAGATACCCGCACCACTTTTCCATCAGGACGACCATAACACAACGTCCCTTCACGACGAGCTGTTTCTTCTATTAATCGCTGTTCGGCCAGTTCCAAACCATAACGCAATTTCTCGCTCAGTTCCTTATATTCTTCTTCAGTTGACATAACTTCTGATTTTATTAAAGAGTTCATGATTATAAATATGTGGCTCTTCCCGCAAACGAAAAGCATCAGCCACAATAACACGCGGTGTAGAGCTATTGTCTGCCAGCATCCAATAGTCCACACATGACATATAAATATGGAAGAAGTTATCCAATCCCGCACGGTAACGACGACGAATGATAGGCGCCGGCACATCATGCCCTCCATTGGCAACACGTTGCTTTACCCGTTCAATAGCCAATTCAGGTGAGTTCAACCAAAAATAAATCAGACTGACACTATAGCCCTGACTTTGCGCCTGATGAATGAGATTAATATAAGAACGGGTAGAGAGCGTTGTTTCAACAGAAAAGCTGACTCCGGCAGAAAGCAATTCGCCAATGCGCTTAAGCATTAGCCGGCCGGCTTCAATGGCTACACTTGAGGGATTAAAAGGAGAAAGACCTTTTGCGATTTCGTCGGCATTGACAAACTCGCGACAGTCCAATATTTCGGGAAGCACTGTGTAGGATGCCGTCGTTTTTCCGGCCCCATTGCAACCTGCTATTATATAAAGCTTAGACATTAATCTCCTTTTCTATTTTATGTTATTGGTGACAAAGTTAACGATTATTTCTAATCTTTGTTCTTCCAAAGCCATAAAAGTGATGAAGAATAGCACATTTTTTGAAGAATTGTGCAAAATACAATATAAGGCGGACTCTCGCCCGCCTTATATTGTATTTTTCCAACTACTTATTATCTTACCAAATCTTTTGGATAAGCAGCCGGCATCTTCACCCGTTTCCAAGTTTCATAATACCATGAATTGATATCATTGCCGTCCTTATCTGTTTTCACAAAGAACTTCAATACCATTACATCACCACCTTTCATCTCGAACTCCAAGATATTGTCTGAACCCACCAATTGAGGTAAATGCAGATTCTTCTCTACATGCTCTGTATATGCATTCTCTGCGGTCTGTTTATAGGTACCCGCACCAATAATAATAGCTCCATGGTTAGGAATTACCGTCATATTGGTAAACTTTCCATCATCAGACAAGATTTTGAATGAATTACTCGGCTTTAACTCTCCGGGAGTATTCGGAACGCCGGATACATAAAAACACATCTGCCAAATACCTTTTAAATCAGCAGGGGCAACAGCAGATTTATTTTGTCCCATTACACGAGAAGTACCGATCAGCATAAATGCTATCAGCAGTAAAAATAAAGAATGTCGTTTCATAGTCGTATAATATTTAGTTAACAAATTGCGTAATGTGGATACACAAAATTAGAAATAATTTTCATATATCCACGTTTTTAAATAACTTTTTTACAGGTAAATGCAAAAAAAATCCTGCTCTATGTTATAGGGCAGGATTTCCATCATTATTTATATCTTTTAGAATTCAGCATTGCGCGGAGTACGCGGGAACGGAATCACGTCGCGGATATTGGTCATGCCTGTTACAAACAATAGCAGACGCTCGAATCCGAGTCCGAAACCGGAGTGAGGACATGAACCAAACTTACGCGTATCCAGATACCACCACATATCTTTCATCGGAATGTTCAATTCCTGAATGCGGGTCATCAGTTTATCATAGTCTGCTTCACGTTCGGAACCACCAATGATTTCACCAATCTTCGGGAACAATACATCCATGGCGCGAACGGTCTTTCCATCTTCATTCTGCTTCATATAGAATGCCTTGATTTCTTTCGGATAGTCAGTCAGAATAACCGGACGTTTGAAGTGTTCTTCCACCAAGAAGCGTTCGTGCTCTGACGCCAAGTCTACCCCCCAATAAACCGGGAATTCAAACTTATGCCCTTTCGCTACCGCTTCTTCCAAGATCTTGATACCTTCTGTATAAGGCAAACGAACGAAAGTTTCTTTCAATACGCCCTGCAAACGCTCTATCAAGCCCTTATCGAACATATCATTCAAGAACTTCACATCGTCATAGCAATTATCCAATGCCCACCGAACACAGTATTTAATGAAATCTTCAGCCAAATCCATGTTGTCGATGATATCATTGAAAGCAACTTCCGGCTCAATCATCCAGAACTCTGCCAAGTGACGCGGAGTATTCGAATTTTCAGCACGGAAAGTCGGACCGAAGGTATAAATAGCGCCCAATGCCGTGGCAGCCAGCTCACCTTCCAACTGACCGGAAACAGTCAGACTTGCCTGTTTGCCAAAGAAATCATCATCATAAATAATAGAGCCGTTTTCATCCTTCTTCAAGTCATAGAGATTCTTGGTAGTAACCTGGAACATCTGACCGGCTCCTTCACAGTCTGATGCTGTAATAATAGGAGTATGGAAGTAGAAAAAGCCACGTTCATGAAAAAACTTATGGATAGCAATTGCCATATTGTGACGAATGCGGAACACTGCGCCGAAAGTATTGGTACGCGGACGCAAGTGAGCAATCTCACGAAGGAATTCCATCGTATGACCTTTTTTCTGCAACGGATAGGTGTTATCGCAAGCACCCAGCACCTCTATTTCACGTGCCTGAATCTCGGCAGCCTGACCGGAACCGATAGATTCGGTCAGTTCACCATTCACACTGATACATGCACCTGTAGTGATGAGTTTCAATATTTCTTCATCGAAATTTGACAAATCAACTACTATCTGCACATTATTTATTGTAGAACCGTCATTCAGGGCGATAAAATTTACCTGTTTGCTACCACGGCGGGTACGAACCCAACCTTTTACATTGACCATTGCGCCAAAATCACGACGCTTCAACAGGTCAACTACCTTTGTTCTACTAATTTTTTCCATTGTTTTGTCTCTTAATTATTATTTTACTTGATTATTCGAATGAGCCCATACGAAGCATATTCACTTCCTGTTCTGTCAGGTAACGCCAGTCACCGCGACGAAGCCCTTTCTTGGTTAGACCCGCAAAATATACACGGTCCAGTTTCACAACCTTATAACCCAGTGATTCAAAAATACGGCGCACGATACGGTTCTTTCCGGAGTGGATTTCAATACCTACCTGCGACTTGTCTGTATCCGATGCATAACTGATGGCATCTGCATGAATATCACCGTCATCCAAAGTAATACCGGCTGCAATTTGATCGAGATCTGCCTTAGCTACATTCTTATCACAATATACATGATAAATCTTCTTCTTCAAGTATTTCGGATGAGTCAGTTTTGAAGCCAAATCACCGTCATTGGTCAATAGCAGAACACCGGTAGTGTTACGGTCCAGACGACCTACAGGATAGATACGCTCCTTACAAGCACCCTTCACAAAATCCATCACTGTCTTACGTTCCTGAGGATCATCGGAAGTAGTCACGCAATCTTTCGGTTTGTTCAGCAAAACATAAGCTTTACGTTCAATGCTCACCGGTTCATCGTGGAACTTCACTTCGTCTGTACGCTTGATTTTAGTACCCAATTCTGTTACTATTACACCATTTACGCTTACCACTCCCGCAGTGATGAATTCATCAGCTTCGCGACGAGAACAAACACCTGCATTTGCCAGGAATTTATTCAAACGAATCGGTTCGTTCGGATCAGTCAGTATATCCTTATATTCTATCTGCTTTTTCAAGCTATATTTAGCATTCGGATTATAATCACTGGTACGCGGACGGTAAGGACGGTTGTATCCTCCACCTTGGTTATACCCCCCGGTACGCGGACGATAAGGACGGTCGCCGCCCTCACGGTTATATCCACCTCCTTGATTATAACCTCCTACGCGAGGACGCGGAGAGTAAGGACGCTGTTCACCACCTTCACCGCTATTGAAACGGGGACGCGGAGTATACGGACGCTGTTCACCACTTTCACGATTATAATTGGTACGCGGACGCGGAGAGTAAGGACGCTGCTCACCACCTTCGCGGTTATAGTTGGTACGAGGACGATACTGACGCTGTTCTCCCCCTTCACGATTATAATTAGTACGAGGACGATACTGGCGTTCACCACCTTCTTCACTGTTAGAATTGAAACGGGGACGCTGCGGACGTTCGCCATTATTATAACGATTGTAAGAAGGACGCTCACCATTATTATATGAAGAGCGATAAGGGCGTTCTCCTCCCTCACGGTTATAGTTAGTGCGGGGACGATACTGACGCTGTTCGCCGTCGTTGTTGTATCTGTTGTAATTATTGTCTCTGTTATAAGACTTATAACCACCATCACGGCTGACATTCTGGTTTTCTTCGTTTACAGAACCTTCTTGTCTGTTTTCATTTTCTGTACTCATGATTTCTCTTTAATTAAATTAATGTATAACGCCCTCTCGGGCTCTGTTTCTTTTTTTACTTTAAATAAATAACGTTTTAAATGCCTGTATAGTTGTGCGGCGTAATCTCACGCAGCTCTTTTTTTATTTCTTCACCGACATTTAATGTCTCGATAAATTCTTTGATAGACGATTCGGTAATAGCCTGATTAGTACGTGTTAACGCTTTCAGTGCCTCATACGGGTGCGGATAAGCCTCCCGGCGAAGAATGGTTTGAATAGCTTCTGCCACTACACTCCAGCAGTTATCCAAATCCTCATAAATCTTATGTTCATTCAGCAACAGCTTACGCAATCCCTTCAATGAACTTTGAATGGCAATGATGATATGTCCGAAAGGTACACCTACATTGCGCAACACTGTAGAATCTGTCAAGTCACGCTGCAAGCGCGAAACCGGCAGTTTAGAAGAAAGGTGCTCCAATATAGCATTGGCCATTCCCAAGTTTCCTTCCGCATTTTCAAAGTCGATAGGGTTCACTTTGTGCGGCATGGCACTCGAACCGACTTCACCCGCCTTGATTTTCTGCTTAAAATATTCCATAGAGATATACTGCCAGAAATCGCGGTTCATGTCAATCATTATGGTATTAATGCGTTTCATGGCATCAAAGATAGCTCCCAGATTGTCATAGTTTGAAATCTGAGTGGTATATTCCTCGCGTTCCAGACCGAGTTTCTCTGCCACAAACTTATTGCCGAATGCTTTCCAGTCATATTGCGGATATGCCACATGATGCGCATTATAATTACCTGTGGCTCCACCAAATTTAGCAGTAATGGGACAAGCCTTCAGCACAGCCAACTGACGGTTAAGGCGATAAACGAACACCATGATTTCCTTGCCCAAACGAGTGGGAGACGCAGGCTGTCCGTGAGTCTTTGCCAACATCGGGATATTCGCCCATTCTTCTGCGTAAGCAGTCAGCTGCGCAATCAGTTCTTCAATCTGCGGATAATATACTTGTTCCAGCGCTTCTTTGACAGACAAAGGCACTGACGTATTATTAATGTCCTGAGAAGTAAGACCGAAGTGGATAAACTCCTTGTATTCTTCCATTCCGCCCAACTTGTCAAATTGTTCCTTAATGAAATATTCTACAGCTTTAACGTCGTGGTTTGTAACACTCTCTATTTCCTTAATGCGTCCGGCATCGGCTTCCGAGAAGTTTTGGTAGATAGCACGAAGCGATGCAAAACGTGCATGATCAAAGCTTGTCAGCTGCGGTAACGGTAGCTCACATAAAGTGATGAAATATTCTATTTCTACCTGCACACGGTACTTAATGAGTGCAAATTCAGAAAAATAAGAGGCCAAAGCTCCCGCTTTTCCTCTGTATCGACCGTCAATAGGTGATATTGCCGTGAGTAAATCGAGCTCCATAATGTATTTTAGATAATTATCAGATTGCAAAATTAATTCTTTTTATTGAGTTTAACCGCCTCAATCACTATAAAGTTTGCGAAAATCACATTTATTATTTCACAAATCCTTTCTTTGCCCACTTCATACTATTCCAACGCCGCACAAAAATGATGCCGCGAATGTTCTCGTCCAGCAAGAAAGCACACCACATACCGACCAGTCCCCACCCCCAATAGAGCCCGAACAGATAGCCGCAGCCTACTGCTATGCTCCATTGTACAACTACCCCTACATAAAAAGGATAGTTCACATCTCCGGTTGCACGAAGGGCATTGGTGGCATAAATGTTAATGGCACGCCCCACTTCAAGTATCACATCGACAAAAAGGATGACAGTACCCAAACGGACAATCTCCGCATTGTCTGTCAACCAACTAAAGAGCGTGTGCCCCATCAAAGCCCAAATACAGGAAAGTACCAGCGATACTAAAATAGAAATACGCATTACATACTTGCCCAACAAATAGGCAGCTCTTATTTTCTTCTCCCCCACCAAATGCCCGATGCAGATAGCCCCGCCTTGTGCCATGGCTATCGCAAACAGATAGACAAACATCACCATATTAACCACGTATGTTCGCGTAGTAAGAGCTTCATTTCCAAGCATATTGATAAAATAAGTCAGTAACACCTGCGATAAGCTATAAGACATGTTCTCCCCTGCCGACGGAAGACCGATTTTCAACAGATTCTTCAGTTCCACAAAGGGAAAAGGTCGGAAGTAATCAATCGGGAACTTGGGTATATATTTACGAAACAGAATAATAAAAAGGATAATCATCGACACTCCTCTGGCAAAAGCCGTCGAAATAGCCGCTCCTTCCACCCCCAACGCCGGCATGCCGAACTTACCGAAGATTAAGGAGTAATTACCTATGATATTCAGGATATTCACCACCACAATGACCATCATAGGATAGACAGCCTTGTTAGCACTACGCAAAGACGCAGAAACCGTCAGTGAAAGTGCCTGAAAGAAGGCGAACGCCCCCACTATCTCCATATACCCCACTCCATAGACCATCAATTCAGGACGCAGTCCCATCAGTGTCAATAACAACGGCGCACCATAATGCAAAATAGCACTTACCACTAATCCGAGCACAAGATTGAGCAGAATAGCCACGCCTACCACCTGAACCACATTCTTCTGTTTCTTTGCCCCCAAATATTGCGAACAAAGTACAGAGGTACCCAGGTTTATCACCTCAAAGATAAGAAAGGCAAACATAATCAACTGGTTCACCACTCCGACGGCGGCAACTGCATTGTCTGAATACTGGCTCAGCATGATAGTGTCAACTGCCCCCAGCATCATAATCAATAAAGTTTCTATAAAGATAGGTACCACCAGTTTAGACAAATTCCGGCGTACACTTCTCGGTTCTTTTATTTCATTCACTTGTTACCCTGTTTTTTTAAGGTGCAAAGTTACTGAGTTTTCGGATGGTAACTGTTTGACTTATATCAAGAAATAAAGAGATTCAGACAATCATTCAACAAAAGGTTTTGATAAAATCACTTTCCGTACCTAATAATATCAACAAAGATTAATGAACTCCTATCCACAGCCGCATATTCATTTTGATACGCTTCTTCAGAGCATAAAAGTCCTATGCTCTTAAATCATAGATATCGAATCACATAGCATACTAACTAACCCCATCCTTAATCATGTAAAGTAAGTTTGGTTCTAATAGCATTCAAATACAGAAGCAAGCTAATTTTACACAAAGATTATTATAAGAACAATCATCCTATATTATGTGATGTCGGTGATCTATTCTTTGGAGCTTGTACGGTTACAGGTGCACTAACAAGTGCTATTAGTTGCGCATTCTAAAGCCACATAAATAAACATATAAAGACTATATTACTTCTGGCTATTCTACTTACATTCATGTGCCCTATTTTAGGCATAATATTACAGCATGGCAGAAATATAAAAAGAAGACTTCCCATGAAAGCAGTTTAAGGAAATTTTACCAATGGATAAAAATATGTTTTATAGCCATGCTGATAATATGGATTATCGCTGTAGTCTTTTTATATACATTATACTATCAATCAAAATAAATAATTGAACTGTTTCTAAACGTTGATTATGCTGTCATTTTATTAGTAGGGGCGAGATTGCTCTCCCCAAATAGCTTGTTTGCGTATTCGGGCAGGCAAACCCTGCCCCTACAGTTGATGGTTTGATAGACCATCTGAGTTTTGATACCCCACTGAAAAATGTGTTTGTGTTACTATTGTTGTTCCAAATATTTTTTATACATCTTGTCTATCTCATCCATGGAAATCTCCAATGTCTTCAGTTGTCTGAAAAACTCCGGTAAGTCCTCATGCAAGAAGGTATCTTTGCGAAGAGTGATAATTCGCTCTTTAGCTCCTGTCGATACAAAATAGCCAATACCTCGTTTATTGTATATGATTTCCAACCCTTGCAAATAATCATAAGTGCGGACTACCGTATTGGCATTCACTTCCACTGTGCCGGCATATTCCCTGACCGAAGGGATTCGCTCTTCTTCGGGATATTGCCCTTGCAGAATCTCGTCACATATCCGGTCGGCTATCTGCAAATAAATAGATTTACTTTCTTTAAATTTCATAGCAAACGAAATTTAGGTTTAATAACTTGCGAACGGGTAAAGAGCTTATAGCCCAACCACCAGTTGAACATTGTGAAAGCACTAAAGAAAGCACCGCCAAATGCAAGCAGTTTGTTCAGCGTCATCCACTGGAAGTTTTCTTCCAACCAGTCGTGAAGACCCATCATGCCTTCTTCTCCTATCCACTCCACAATCTGTACCGTGATAATAGAGCCAAGGATAGAAATCACAATCAGTGTCCCCAAAGTCTTGAGAAAAGCTCTCTTGTACCAAAAACTTCCTCCTAAAACATAGAGTGAGTGTGACCAAATCAAAAAGCTCCATCCACAAGCCTCACCCAACCAAGGCATATACTCCATATTAAATGCATAGGAACCTCTAAATGCCTGCTCACCATCTATAGTAAGCATAGAAAATACTTTAAACAATGCGGAACTATGAAACACATCAGGCAAGTCAAACAAAGGAAGCAGAATATAACGAGTAACCTCTGCCAAAAGCATTCCAACAATGGCAGCTATTATAAATCCCAGCGTAGCCATCAGGAAGCGTGCCACATACTTCTCCAACATTGTTGCAGGAAGCATCAAGAAAGATATGCGCATCTCTTTATTTCTCATATTATCTAAAATGCCGGAAGCATAAATCAAACTGCCCAACAGACATATAAAGATAAAAGCCCCCAGTATATTCGTACAATACCTAACAAAGAAGATATCAGGACTAGCAAATGCATTTTCAGCATTCATACTCATTCCCCACATATTACCCACCACGACCAGCGCAAAGGCTGCATAAAGTCCGATGAAAGCATAAAGGTTCTTTTTCCAATTTTCTATAATCTCGCGTTTCATGACCATGGCAATACGCGAAAAGCTAAAGAAATGATTAGTATCCATAATGTATCTGTGTCTTTACTTGTTAAATATTGATTGCATTTTTTCTCTTTCTGCCAACATAGCATTGAACAGTACTTCCAGATTCAGCTTGGTTTCTTCGTTATAAACATTAGAAAGAATCACGCTGTTTCCCTGAACCGAAGGCTGCACATACAATGCATCTCCTGTGGGTTCATTCATTCCTTGTTCGGCAAAATATAGTTTCGCGCAAATGTCCTTAACCGATTCATTCAGCAGCACATGAGTACCGTCGATTATCACCACATGGTCCAACAGGCTGTCGATATCCCTTACCTGATGGGTAGAAATAATCACTGATTTGTCGTCTGTCATGCCCGATGCAATCACCTTGCGGAACTGACTTTTGGAAGGAATATCCAGTCCGTTACTAGGCTCATCCATGAGCAGTAAAGAAGTGTTGGCGGCCAGCGCGAAACACATGAAAGCCTTTTTCTTCTGACCCATGGACAATTCCCCCAAATGAATGTCCTCATTCATGTCAAAGTCGTGGAGACAGGCTCTTAGCTGTTCATTGCTGAAAGCTGGATAAAAGGGAGCATTCAGCTTTACATATTGTTTCAGGCTGACGGATGGTAATGCAAATTCCTCGGGCACCAAAAACATATCCTGCAATGTCAAAGGATAACGCAACGAAACGCCTATTCCTTTATAGAGCACTTTACCTCCTTGCGGACGGAGTAACCCAGTCATTAAATAGAGCAAAGTAGATTTACCGGTACCATTCTTACCCAAAAGACCATAAACTGAACCTTTATCCAGTGTCAGCGAAAAATCATTAAAGACTTTTTGTTTCCTCTTTCCATAACTGAAAGATAAGTTCTTCACTTCAATCATCATTGTGTTTATGTATTTAATTAATTATTTAGTGTATTAGTTTATTAGTACACTACAAATGTATGAATATTATTGGAATAAGCAAGAAGGAAAGAGATAATTTAATATCTGTTAACTACATAAGTCTATATAAACGAATCAACAGAGCAATACTCAGCACTGTCCGCTCAAAGCCAGAATAAATAAATGAGAAAAGAAAGACAACAAGCCGGAAGGAATCCTCTTTTGAGGTCATTGAACAATGATATAAACAAGCGGAGTAACAATATTGGGTCAAATAGCCTTTTTCACCCCTTCCAAGTCGGAAACTCAGTATAAACGCAAAAAAGCCTCCGAGTCATTTGACTGACTCGGAGGCTTCCAT
>UMDT01057194.1_pt1 | contig 10902 bp, 7 predicted proteins | sample 1964561 | NCBI WGS metagenome assembly UMDT01 (sample SAMEA4836001, study PRJEB28245) | human gut metagenome | biome: gut microbiome; material: fecal sample | place: Denmark | collected 2008
CGGAGAAAGAAGAACTGCAAAGAAGTAGAAATAAGTTCAATAATGCTTATCCGGCCTATGGTTTTACAGGAATAGAACATGAAAATGATGTGTATGACAAAGTACTGAATCAGTGCAGGAAAGATTTCGAACCGAAGTACAAGGAAGAATTCGATAAGCAGTATAATCTGGTTTACTATACATTGCGTGAAAATGTGATTGCTTCCATTCATGGTGAAATCAAGGCAGCTTACAGACATAAAAAAGAGATCAACCGTCTGCTTGCGAAGATCAAGTTCTCAGATAGTATTTACCAGATTGATATCATACCGGCTCAGAATGAAAATGGACAGTTCTATGAGATGCTTACAGCACCTGAACTAGACAGTAAAGTGTTCGATGACTACGGATTTGAAGGTCAGTTAAGTCTTGGTGAGGATGAGTTCTATCAGAAGTATGAAGAAGATATCAAGCGTCTGACTGAGAAGTTCATGCCTCCTAAGGAGGAAGATGCAAGATCCTTAAGCCAGTATCGTCAGCAGATGGAGCAGTATGTAGATTATCGTAATTATCTGACTTTCAGTATGTATGAAAAGGTGGAAGATGAGAATGGAAATATCCGCAAAAATGCAGTCGATGATATGGCAGGCCGTGACTCCGGAGGAGAGGGACAGAACCCGAAATATGTCGCGCTGCTTGCAGGCTTTGCGATGCTCTATATGCAGCAGACAAACCGTGATTCTAAGATCCGTCTGGTGCTTCTTGATGAAGCATTTTCCAAGATGGATAAGGAGCGAAGCGAAGTATGTCTGCATTATGCGAGAGAGCTGGAGCTTCAGCTGATCGTATGTGTACCGGATGAACGTCTGCAGTCGTTGATTCGAAATGTAGACTGTGTCTATGGATTCAGAAGACATCAGAATCAGGTATCCATGATGCATATTGATAAAGGTGATTACCTCGATATGGTTGAGGGAAATGAATAAGGAAAGAGTATGGAATGGAATGAAAAGAATCTGCCGTTGGCAAAATGGCTGATTGATAAGACGAATACAAAGGACTATCGCATAGGAAATCTCTCAGGAATGAAGCACCCAAAGGTGGATGGAGATCTTTTGAAAACAGTGGGTGGCAGAGATGAACTGGTCAGACAGGCAAAAGTTTTGGAAAGAATTCCAGCATTGGGTGGAGAAAAGTATCTGCATTTTGACTGGAGAGAAATGAATACAGATATTACGAGGATTGATTATCGGGTAGAAGTGATTCCAAGATTATGTGAGCTGATCGGAATCATGGATCCAAGAGAGCGTCAGTTAGAGGCAATTTCAAGAATATGCAAACTGCTGGTGGATGTATCCGAAAGCTGTCTAAGCGCTTATTGTGATCATGCGTTAGAACAGCTGAATAAAGGAAATACGAAAGAGTTATCCAAAGCGGAGGATGAAGAATTTCTTAAATGCCTGAAAGCTTTAGCTGATCTGAAAGAACCGGAATGGAAGCGTGTGTTCAGCTCTAAAGTATTTGAAAAGAAAAATGATATCACACCATCTAAAGTTTTCGAACGCATTTATCAAGGTGCAGTCATTGAAGCTTTGAAATACTCTCCGCAATATGACGAGGGAATGTCAGATGATGAGATACTGGCAGCACATGGAATATTAAGTTATTTTCAGACATTAGAATGGAAAGGTGCCGTGGAGTATTGCCTGACAGATCGAAATGGCACAGCGAGCGAGGAGAAAATTGACACTTCTTCGAATTATTATGGAACAGTGCTTAATGCACAGACATTAGAGCATGCCGTTCCAACTTTACAAAAAGGTGTTGAAAAAATCATTGTGATTGAGAATAAAGCGAATTACGAAAGCATGGAATATGATCCAAAAGTTTTATATATCTTTTGTCATGGTTACTTTTCGCCAAAAGAAGTTCGCTTTTTACAAATGTTAATGAAGACAGCACCGAATGAAATCCAATGCTATCATTGGGGAGATATGGATTACGGTGGAATACAGATCTTTTTATACAATGAGAAAAATATTTTCCCAAATCTGACTCCATGGAAGATGGATGTTCTTTCTTATGAGGATGCTTTGAAAAATGGAAAAGGCATTAAACTAAACAGTGAGAAGAAGAAAAAATTAGAGGCATTAAATGCTGGACAATTGGAAGCGTTGAAGCAATGTATCCTGGAAAGTGAAATGGAGATTGAACAGGAGATGTTAATAGGATAATGTGATTTATTAAGGGACAGTGGAGCAAAACCACTGCCCCTATTGTTCTATTTTATTTTCAGTTCTCCAATTTCTTGGTGACATCCCATATACATTTTTGAATGCACGTGAAAAATGCAACTGATTCGGATATCCGACAGCATTCCCAATATCTGCAATTGACAGTGAAGTGATCTTCAAAAGTTCTGCAGCCTTAGTCATACGATAACTGATCAGGAATTCCTGAGGGGAACGTCCAATCGTATCGTGAAAAATCTTTCCGAAATAACTTCGATTCAATCCGCAGAATGCGGAAATATCTTCTACAGAAATATCATTCTGAAAATTCTGCTCTATATAAGAAAGAGCTTCTTTGATATAAAAGTCCCGGATACTTCCGTTTTGCTTCACATGAACTGTCGCAGCAGAACGCATGAAATAATCTAAAAATAAATAGAGATGTCCAATTAGATGAAACGGAGATTCTTCAGGATGCCGGCTTAGATAAAGCATTTCTTCCATCATCTGGTTGCGAAGTTCCTTTGAACTTGCATGATAAACGGGGTGATTTAGGCTCAGACCTGCGGTTGTGACAATCTCGCGGGCCCGAAGACCGTCGAATTCTACCCACGTATATTCCCACGGAAGCTTGGAATCAGCAATATAAGTATTGACCTGTCCCGGAAAAAGCATGAAGCCTTGTCCACTTTTTACTTGCCACTCGGTCGTGTTTCCATGTTCGTCATCTGCAAGTAATGTTCCTGTTCCGGAAATCACATAATGGAAAATGTAATGATTTCTTGCTGCAGGACCGAACGAGTGAGCCGGTGCACATTGTTCCCATCCATATTGATATAATCCCAGATCAACAAAATTTTCATTTGGAAATACAGAAAAAAGTAAGTCGCTCATATAAATCACCTCTGATAGCATTATATATCAAAATGCTAGATGACTTCAATATATGAATGAAAAAATTGCATTTTGCTATAAAACTAAAAAAACTCTGATATTTATAGTGGCATAAAGATATGTTAGAATTTGATTATCAAATAGATAACCTGAATAAAAGGACAGAAATATTCCGGAATGTGTCAAAATGAAAGGTGTATGGTAAAAGGAAGGAGAAAGGAAATGTATAAAAAAAGCAATCGAATCATTTGCATGGGATTGATGCTTTGTATGACTTCGGCAATGATACTTGGAGGCTGCGGACAGAAGAGTGAAAATAGCGGAAAGATAGAAATCGAGCTTGTGCAGTATAAACCGGAGGCAGTAAAAACCTTTGAGAAGATTGAAGAAGAATTCAATGCAACTCATGACGATATTCATTTGACGATTGAATCTCCGAATGATGCAATGACAGTACTTAAAACACGTTTTATCAGAGAAGATGCTCCGGATATTATCGGAATCGGTGGAGATGTCAATTTCTCTAACTTTATTGACTCTGATATGTTGATGGATATTTCAGATTATGAAGGCCTGGACTCTATTAAACAGGCTTACCTGGATATAGACAAAGCGCTTGAATTTGTACCGGAGGATGGCGTGTATGCCGTTCCATATGTGGCAAATGCAGCAGGAGTTCTGTACAACAGAGCAATGTTTGAGGAATATGGCTGGAAAATTCCGGAAACCTGGGATGAATTTATAGCCCTCTGTGAACAGATCCAGAGTGAAGGAATCCAGCCATTGTATTTTGGATTTAAAGATACATGGACTTGTCTTGCACCGTGGAATGCGATCGCCGTTGATCTTGCACCGGCAGATGTCTGCAGCCAGGTGAACAAAGGAGAGACAACATTTTCAGATGAATATAGAGAAGTAGCAGAAAAGACACAGGCATTGCTTGCCTATGGGCCAAAAGATCCATTTGCCTATGATTACAATGGAGCTTGTACAGCATTTGCAAACGGAGAATCTGCAATGTACACGATCGGAAGTTATGCAATCCCACAGATTCAGACAGTAAATCCAGATATGGATATCGATTCCTTTGTAATGCCGGCTAATAATGATGCATCAGAGAACAAGCTGAACTCTGGTGTGGATCTTCAGTTCAGTGTTATGAAAGATTGCGAGAACAAAGAGGCAGCGTATGAAGTGCTTGATTTCCTTTTGAAAGATGAAAATGTACAGAGTTATCTGGATGAACAGAAAGCGGTTCCTTGTAAGGAAGGAGATTTTGAACTTGCTTCAACACTTGATGGAGTGAAATCTTTCATAGAAGAAGGAAGAATGGCAGATTACCAGGATCATTACTATCCTTCAGAGATGTCAGTAGATGCGCAGATTCAGACATTTCTTATGAAAGGGGATGTGGATGCATTCTTAACAAAGTTTGATACAGACTGGAAGAGATATAACCGTGATATCATCCGCAAAGTGGAAGATTACGAGAAAGAGCATGCGGACGAAGATTAAGGAAGGGGAATTCAAGCATGGGAAAGAAATCAATGAGTGGAAGAAAAATGACCTTTCTTCTGATAACAATTCCGATCGTGGCACTGTTTTTCTGTTTTAATACATTGCCACTGATCAAAGGTGTGATTTACAGTTTTACGAATTTCAAAGGTTATGGAAGCTTTGACTGGGTAGGACTTAGAAATTATCAGGATCTTTTTACAGACAGCAGAGTCGGAGGTTCTTATCTGTTTACATTTAAACTTGCAATTGTAGCTACGATTGTGACAAATGTAATCAGTTTGATCCTTGCACTTGGACTGAATAGTAAGATTAAATTCAAGAGTGCGTTTCGTGGTGCCTACTTTATTCCAAATGTTCTCGGAGCGTTGGTTGTAGGATACATTTTCAATTACTTTTTTACATACATTTTTCCGGCTTTCGGAGAAATGCTTGGAAGCAAGACCCTTTCTTCCAGTATGCTGTCTAGTACAAAACTGGCATGGATCGCAGTTGTAATCGTGTGTGCATGGCAGTCGATTGCGATGAATACAATTATTTATATTTCAGGACTGCAGACAGTTCCGGAGGATGTTTACGAAGCAGGAGCGATTGACGGTGCAACAGGATGGAATAAGTTCAGACATCTGACATTCCCTCTCATTATTCCATTCTTTAGCATAAATATGGTACTCTGTGTGAAAAACTTTCTGATGGTATTTGATCAGATCATGGCGTTGACCAAAGGAGGTCCGGCACAGAGTACAGAATCCATTTCTTATCTGATTTATAACAATGGTATGAGTGGCGGTCAGTTTGGATTCCAGAGTGCAAACGCAGTGATATTCTTTATCGTTATTGTTGTAATTTCTGTATTACAGATGACAATCACAGGGAAAAAGGAGGAACAGCTGTAATGGAAAAAATGAAAATAAAAGAACGAGTAAACTGGCCTGTAACGATTTTACTTTTACTTGGTTTGATTACGGTTGCTTTTCCACTGTATATGACAATCGTAATTGCACTGAAGAAGCCTTCTGAGATGACGAATAGTATCAGCGGAATCCTTTCCTTGCCAAGTCATTTGAGCCTTGATAATTTTGCTGAGGCAATGAGAGTGACAGATTTCTGGCATTCTCTCGGAAACAGTGTATTTATTACACTTGTAACAGTTGTCCTTTCAATTCTGATTCATTCACTGTTGGGGTATGCAATCGGAAGAAATAAGAAGAGTAAATTTTACAAATTCATTTATTTCTATGTTGTCAGCGGAATGTTTGTTCCATTTGCAATTCTGATGATGCCTGTTGTAAAACAGACGGCGCAGATGGGACTGGCAAACAGAGCAGGAGTTATTATTCTGTACGTTGTATTTTATATGCCTATGAATGTATTGCTTTATTCAGGATATTTGACAAATATCCCGTTGGCATTGGAAGAAGCAGCCTGCGTGGATGGTGCGAGCACATGGAAAACGTATTGGAAGATTGTTTTCCCAATCATGAAACCAATGCATGCGACAGTTGCAGTTTTGACAGCACTTGGTACATGGAACGATGTAATGACACCACTCGTCATCATGTCCGGTTCAGGAAGCGGAAATACACTTCCACTGGCACAGCTAAACTTCCAGACACAGTTTGGAACAAATTATAATCTGGCATTTGCCTCCTATCTGTTGGCACTGCTTCCGATTCTGATCTTCTATCTGATCTGTCAGAAGCATATCCTCAACGGAGTTGTTAATGGAGCAGTGAAATAATAAAAAGTAAAAGATAGCGAAGCGAGAACAGACAGTAATGCAGATCTTGCTTCGCTAAAATGGAAAACAGGAGTATTTAGATATGGGAATTATATATTGCGAGAAAGACAGAACATTTACTTTACAGACAAAAAATACGACATATCAGATGCAGGTGGATCGCTATGGATTTTTGTTACATCTATATTACGGGAAGAAAACCGATGGATGTATGGACTATCTTCTGACATATTATGACAGGGGATTTTCGGGAAATCCATATGATGCAGGAGAAGATCGTACGTATTCAATGGATACACTTCCACAGGAATTTCCTTGTTACGGGAACGGAGATTTCAGAAGTACAGCATTTGCAGTAGAAAATGCAGATGGAAGTATGAGCTGCGACCTTCGTTACAAGAGTCATGTAATCATTGATGGAAAATATAATCTGGAAGGACTTCCGGCAGTTTATGCAAGTGAGGAGGAAGCACAGACACTGGAAATCTTAATGGAAGATCCGGTGACGGGAGTTAAGGTGGTGCTTCTTTATGGAGTGCTTCCCGCACAGGATATTATTACAAGAAGTGTAAGTGTGAAAAATGAAAGCAGTGGCAAAATCTATTTAAACAAAATTGAGTCAGCAAGTCTGGATTTTCTTTACGGAGATTATGAGCTTCTAACATTTTATGGTAGACATGCGATGGAGCGAAATGTTCAGAGAGTTCCGGTTGTGCATGGAACACAGAAAATCGGAAGTGTCAGAGGAACCTCCAGTCATCAGTACAATCCGATGATGATCCTTGCAGAAAAAGAAACGACAGAAGACAAAGGAAATTGTTATGCAATGTCCTTTGTATACAGTGGATGTTTCCAGGGAGAAGTGTTGAAAGATCAGTTAAACCAGACAAGAATGATGCTAGGACTTCAGGAAGAAGCTTTTCGCTATCCGTTGGAAACAGGAGAAATGTTCCAGGCTCCGGAAGTGATTTTATCCTATTCCTCAGAAGGAATGAATCGCTTGTCTCAGAATCTGCATCATTGTATCAGACAACATATCTGCAGAGGCAAATATAAAGAAGAAATTCGTCCAATTTTGATCAATAGCTGGGAAGCAGCTTATTTCGATTTTACCGGAGATACAATCTATGAGCTTGCCAAAGCGGCGAAGGAAGTCAATATTGACATGCTTGTTATGGATGATGGTTGGTTTGGAAAACGTGATGATGATAATAGCGGACTGGGTGACTGGTTTGTGAATGAGAAGAAACTTGGTGGCACACTTGGAAATCTGATCAAGAAAATTAATGATCTGGGTGTGAAGTTTGGTATCTGGATCGAGCCGGAAATGGTTTCAGAAGATAGTGATCTTTATCGGAAACACCCAGATTGGGCATTGACGGTTCCGGGTAGAAATCCGGTCAGAAGCAGAAATCAGCTTGTATTGGATTTTTCAAGAAAAGAAGTTGTAGATGAAATTTATGATCAGATTTGCAAGGTGTTGGATCAGGGTAATATCGAATATGTAAAATGGGATATGAACCGAAGCCTGATGGATGTTTATTCTTCTGTAACAAGAGATCAGGGAAGAGTGTTACATGATTATGTATTGGGACTATATGATTTCCTGGAACGTCTTGTGCAGAGATATCCGAATCTGCTGATTGAAGGCTGTAGCGGTGGAGGTGGAAGATTTGATGCCGGTATGATGTATTACACTCCGCAAATCTGGTGTAGTGATAATACGGATGCAATTGACAGATTACGGATCCAGTATGGAACATCCTTTGGTTATCCGGTATCGGTAGTAGGTTCTCACGTGTCAGCAGTGCCGAATCATCAGACAGGAAGAAAGACCCCACTTCATACAAGAGGTGTTGTTGCAATGTCCGGAACTTTTGGATACGAGCTGAATCTTATGAAACTTTCTGAAGAAGAAAAGCAGGAGATCAGAGAGCAAATCGCAGAATATAAGAGCTATGCGTCGATTATTCAGAACGGATTGTACTATCGTCTCTCAAATCCGACAACAGAAGAAATCTGTGCATGGGAGTTTGTGCATACAGATGAGAAAGAACAAAGTAAAGTTCTTTTAAATATAGTTATGCAGGTGATTCATGGAAATATGACAGTAAATTATGTAAAACTTCAAGGGCTTGAAGAAACAGCTGTATATCGAGAAGAAAAGAGTGGAAAAAGATACACCGGAGCTGCACTTATGTATGGCGGCATGCCGCTTCCGATAGAGCCGGGCGAATATCAGGCATATCAGTATTGTTTTGTGAAAGAGTAAAATAAATTGGTTGACGATGGAACAGAAAATGGTGAAGAATGTGAATAATACAGAAAAAATCTTTGCACAGCGTATGGAAAAACATCAGGATGAATTACGCTGGCTTTACATGGAGTTGTATGGAAATGATGCAATGTATGCAGAACTTTGTGAGCAGATGCATGATTACTACTTGAAGCGTAGCACAGAGTTGAAAAAAAGAGATATTAAGAAAGAAAAGAATCCTGACTGGTTTAAGGAAAAAGAAATGCTTGGCATGATGTTGTACATTGACAACTTTGCCGGTAATCTGAAAGGTGTAGAAAAAAAGTTAGCTTATCTGAAAGAGTGTAATGTAAATTGTCTTCATCTTATGCCTTTTCTGGATACTCCGAAAGGAAAATCAGACGGTGGATATGCCGTGGCAGATTTTCGGAAAGTAAGACCAGATCTCGGTACAATGAAAGATCTTGCCAGATTGACAGAAAAATGTCATGAAAATGGTATGAATGTATGCATGGATTTCGTGATGAATCATACTTCTGAGGAACATGAGTGGGCAAAACGTGCACGAGCAGGCGAAGGAGAATACATGAGCCGTTATTTCTTCTATGATAACGGTGATATTCCGGCGAGATACGAAGAAACTGTTCCACAGGTATTTCCTACAACTGCACCGGGAAATTTCACATGGCTTCCGGAAATCGGGCATTATGTGCTTACGACGTTTTATCCATATCAGTGGGATTTAAATTACCGTAATCCAAGAGTATTTAATGAAATGATGTATAACTTTCTTTTTCTTGCGAATCAGGGAATGGATATTATCCGTATCGATGCAGTTCCTTACATCTGGAAAGAGTTAGGAACAAGCTGCAGGAATCTGAAAGAAGTACATACGATTGTCAGAATGATGCGTATGATTGCAGAAATTGTCTGTCCGAGCGTGATACTTCTTGGCGAAGTGGTTATGGAGCCGGAAAAGGTGGTGCCGTACTTTGGTACAGTTGAAAAACCGGAATGTCATATGCTCTATAATGTGACAACAATGGCGACGACCTGGAATAGTATTGCGACAAGAGACATCCGGCTTTTGAAGAAACAGATGGATATAGTTAGCCGTCTGCCAAAGCAATATACATTTTTGAATTACCTTCGTTGTCACGACGATATCGGTTGGGGGCTTGATTTTGATACATTGAAACAATGGGGAATGGAAGAGCCTTCTCATAAGCGTTATCTGAATGATTATTTCACCGGAAAGGTAGCAGACAGCATCAGCCGTGGAGAGTTATATAACGATGATCCTGTAACTCAAGATGCACGATTTTGTGGAACAACAGCATCCATGTGCGGAATTGAAGCAGCGGGATTTGAAGGAAATGCAGAAAAGATGCAGACGGCAATTCAAGAAGATCTCATGCTCCACGCTTACATGTTGACACAGTCGGGAATTCCGATGCTTTACAGTGGTGATGAGTTAGGACAGGTAAATGATTATAGTTATAAAGATGATGCTGAAAAAGCATCTGATTCACGTTATCTCCACAGAGGAGCATTCCTGTGGGAACTCGCGGATAAGAGAAAAGATCTTTCTACTGTACAGGGACAATTGTTCCAGATGTTGAACCGATTGGAACAGATCCGAAGACAGGAAAATGTCTTTTCCCAGGAAGCAGAAGTATATACATATGATGTTCACAATGACAGTATTTTAGGAATCCTCAGAGAGTATAAGGGAGAACGATTTATTGCACTGTTTAATTTCAGCGAAAGTGAACAGACTGCGTGGATGCAGGAAGAAGGCATTTTCAGAAATCTGGTGAATGGTGAAATTGTAGAAGTGAAAGATCCAGTTTTGAAAGGCTATGAATTTGTTTGGATGAAATATAAAGCATAAAACAAAATGTAAAATATAGATAAATAGATTGAAATACTGAAAGAAGAATTGTATAATTTTATCTATAACAACAAAGGAGGATCTTTGAAATGGATCGTTTGAAAGGTAAAGTAGCTATTATTACAGGTGGTAACTCAGGAGTTGGAGAAGCAACAGCAAAGATGTTCGCCAAAGAGGGCGCAACTGTTGTTATCACAGCGAGAAGAGAGGCTGCACTGGAGAAAGTAGCAGAAGAGATTAAGGCAGCAGGAGGAGAAGTTTTCGCTGTTTCAACAGATATCTCAAAGAAGGGAGATCCGGAGCGACTGATGGATCTCGTGATCGAGAAATATGGCAAGGTAGACATTCTTGTGAATAATGCAGGAATTCTTGAGGAAGGACTGAAACCAAT
>UMDT01064379.1_pt1 | contig 10723 bp, 10 predicted proteins | sample 1964561 | NCBI WGS metagenome assembly UMDT01 (sample SAMEA4836001, study PRJEB28245) | human gut metagenome | biome: gut microbiome; material: fecal sample | place: Denmark | collected 2008
TGTGTACAGAATAGGTTTGTCTGAAAAATGCCAGGTAAGAAAATAAAAACGTTGCTCCTGTCTATTGGATAGAGCAAAGCGTGAAAATTCTGCCTGGCAATTTTTTTATTGCTAAAATTATTGACAAACGATAATTATAAGTTATAATTAAATTATAAATTATCGTTTTTCAATAATTTCTACAAAACAGTTAAAGAAATCCAGAGTAAAGGATTAGATGGTTTAATCCCGCACGTTAGCGGATTTTCTCGATATCGACAAAAAGGAGGTTCCCCATGAAAGAAAGACATTTATTTACCCTCTTATCTGTGGAAGCGGCCGCCTGCGTCCTGTTCTGTATTTTACAGCGCAGCTTATCCGGTCTGTTTTCCACCTTGATCGCATTCCCTTTTGAGCAGATTGGAGCTGGTCTGCGGGTTCTGTCGCTGTCTGGGGCTGTAGGAAATGTGATCGCGATTATCTTATACATGCTGTTGGGACTTATCCCTGCTGGAATTTGGGTATTCCTGCACTGGCGCAAGAAATCAGAACCCCTGGATTTCATGCTTCTGGTTATCAGCGCTCTTCTTTTTGTAACCCTATATTACATGATCAATCCGGGACTTTTATCCACCGGAGTGCCAGGCACCGGGAAATGGTCCCTGGGAAGTACCTTCTATTCCGTCCTTCTGGGTTACCTGCTTATCCGTATTTTGCTTCATTATAAAAATGCAGGAACGGAGAAACTGCAAAAGGGGCTTTGGTTCCTTCTTGGCACTGTGAGCGTGGTATTGGTGTATGGCATCTTTGGACAGGAGCTGGGAGGGCTGCTTCAGAATCTGGAAACGGTACAGAAGGGAAATACAGGCATAGAGCTAAGCGACGGTTTTATTACTTTTTCCAACCTTACCCCTACTTATGTTTTCCTGTTCCTCAACTTTGCAGTCCGTATTCTGCCATATGTACTGAATATTATAGTTGTTTTCCTGGCGAGAAGGCTTCTGGCTGCAATGAAGGAAGACCTGTATCAGGAAGAGAGTGTAAAACTGGCGGAAAAACTTTCCCACTTTTGCGTGTGGACCTTAGTATCCACTATTGGGCTGGGTGCGGTATTTAACCTACTACAATTGTTTTTCCAGAGCAGCCTTTATCAGATTGAGTATGTGGTGGCGGTCCCGGTATTTTCCCTGGCCTTTGTGCTGGCAGTGCTGTTGTTTGCAAAGTATATAAGGGAAATGCAGAGGCTGAAAGAGGATAATGACCTGTTTATTTAAGCGTATGGAGATATATAAATGATAGCCGGACTGCAAGTGTCTTGATTCGTTATATAGGAAGAAGCAAGGGTATTCAGGTAACGACTCTTAATTTAATATCATTGACTATTTAATATGGAGCGATTTGCAATAATGAAAGGAAATGATTTATGGCAATAAAAGTATGCCTTGAAGACGTATTGAAAGAGCGGGGAATGACGTCCAAGGAATTGTGCAGCCTGGTAAACATCACAGAAGCCAACCTGTCCGTCCTCAGAAGCGGAAAGGCCAAGGGCGTGCGATTCCACACCATTAACCGGATCTGTTATTTCCTGCAATGCGATGTTGGCGATATCTTAAAATTTGATGGAAATCTGGAGGAGGACGAAAATGAAGATTAGGAAATCAAAATATCACCAAAAATCGGTTAAGGTGGTCCATTGCGGTGCTCTCATCTGGAGAAAATTTTCCACAAATTGTGACGCACATTTTGCAGAAAGATTTTTGAAGGGACGGGAGAACAATCATCTGTTAAAAAGTTTGTTCAAATTATCGGTTATTTTCATGGCCTTTACAGCCAGCGGCTGTACTCTTGCAGTCCCCGAAGCCGGCACAGATGGAAACGGTGACCGCCTGATCGGCGCCTTTATCACCTCCGAATATCTGGACCTATATGATATGGAAGGCTATCTGAACGACCATGCCGCCTCCCTTATGAATAACAGCAGTATCACCATAGGAAACGACAGTCGTTATGAGGGGAAACTTGTGGCAACTGTGGATAAAGAAGGTGCCCAGTCTTCTTCTGAGTGGAAAATTTCCTTTGGAGACATAAAAGGAGAATACATTTTAATGCCAGTGACCGAAGATGAGGATGGAAATACATCTGTAGGAAATCTTTGCTCCGACGGAGTAGGAGATCCGTATTTGAACTACAACGTTACCGATGATGGAGAAACACAGGAAATCAGCGCCACTGTTTACCAGGTCTCTGGCAAGTCAGAACACACCCAGTATGTAAATCCGGTTTTCCAGAAAGAAAACGGGGAAATTTATGCCATGGCTGGAAACGGCTATTCCAACGGTGTGAGAGGCTCAGAAGGAAACACTATGGCAGCTACCCTTTCCGGTGAAACTACTACAGTGGAAAATGGAAAGACTAAGACAGAAGGCTGTAAAGTGACGGTTCAGTTTGCCACTATGTACAAGCCAGTGCGGACCATCATTTACCAGATGAATGAGGCGAATCAGGTATTGAAACAGACTGCCTATAAACCATCTGAGGTGCCGGATAGCTTGAGGGTAGAAGGAGACACTGCCTATATTCTGGCGGAAATCAGAAAGGAAGATACTTCAGGCAAAATGGTGACAACCAGGACAATCTTGAATTTGAATTCGTCAGAGGATGAGGAAACGCAGTACCTGGAGACTTGGTATCCCCTGGATAATGGGCTGATCAGCAAAAAAGATGTAGAGATTGAATATTGAATAAAAATGCCAGGAAAATTAACCTGGCATTTTTGCGTAATAGGAAATCTTGTTGGAATTTATTATTTATTCATTTTTCCTCGAAAAAAGCAGAATTTGTACAAAATAAATACATAATTCATACAAAACCAATTCCAAACAATAAAAAGCAATAAAGAATAATAAAAAAACAATTGACAACACTACAACACTTTGCTATACTAAAATTACCAAAAAGAGGCGGGCAAAGAGAACATTTTTTATTTATGCAAAGGCGCATGAAACTACATCGTGACTAAGTTGCTAAATAGAAAATGTTTTTTTGCTATAAAGGCATCGACACCAGAATTTTATAAAATATTTTCTAAAAAATGTCCTGCTTTTATAAGAAAACACCTGCGGCAGCAGGCGCTTCCGCTTTCCGAAAAGGCTTACTACCGTACCGGGATTAAGGACGGATAAGAAAGGAGAAAAAACTATGAAAATGATGAAAGCAGCAGTAGCACTTGGAATGGCACTCACCATGACTGTTACAGGTGCATCAGCAGTATTCGCAGAGGGAGAGACACTCAGCGTTGCTACTGATTTCGAGATCAAGACTCTGGTACCGTGGGCTGCATCCGAGGAGAATGCATTCCTGGTACTGAACCAGGCAGAAGAGGGACTGTTCCGTATGGACGAGAAGAACCAGCCTCAGCCAGCTCTTTGCGATACTTATGAGGTATCCGATGACAAGCTTACATACACCTTCCACTTAAGAGACGGAATCCAGTGGAGCAATGGTGAGCCTGTAACAGCAGCAGATTTCGTATATGCATGGCTGAAACAGATGAGCGCAGACGCAACAAACGGCTACAGCTTCATTATGACAGACTACATCGTAAATGGTCAGGAGTATAATGAGGGAAGCGTTGAGGCTTCTGAGGTAGGTGTTAAGGCTGTTGACGATCAGACACTGGAAGTTCAGCTGAAGAGCCCGACACCATACTTCCTGAACCTTACTACAATGGATATGTTCTTCCCGGTTAACGAAGCATTCTGTGAAGAGCAGGGCACAAACTTCGCTCTTTCCCCAGACAGCATGCTCTACTGCGGACCGTACGTGATCACAGATTATGATCCGGCTGTAGGCGTTACTTTCGCTAAGAACGACAATTACTGGGATAAAGACAACGTAGCAATCGAAGATGCACAGGTTCGTGTAATCAAAGATGCTGCAGCTGCATTAAGCGCATATCAGGCTGGCGAGCTTTCCCAGGTTAAACTTGATTCTGCAAACGTAGTAGCATACAAGGATGATCCGGAATTCTCCCAGGAGATCGACTTCCGTACAAGCTATGTACAGTTCAACCTTACAGATGACGTAATGAGCAATGTAAACATGAGAAAAGCTATTTCTCTTGCTATGAACAGAAGCGCTCTTACAGATAACATTCTTGCTGATGGTTCTGCACCAGGATTTGGTCTTGTAGCAGACGGCATGAGCGGTGATGGAGAGAAGACATTCCGTGAGCTGAACGGAGATGTTTCCCCATATGATCCGGAGCAGGCAAAAGAGTACTATGACAAAGCAGTTGAGGAGCTTGGAAGCGCACCTTCAGAGGTTACTCTTCTTGTAGCTGATGATTCTGTATCCAAATCCGTTGCAACATTTATCCAGAGTGAGCTTGTTACAACACTTGGTCTGAACGTAGTAATTGATACCAAGACTGTACAGGGACGTGGAGAGCTGATGGATGCCAACAACTATCAGTTTGCTGTAACAGCATGGGGTGCTGACTATGATGACGCTATGACATACCTTGATCTGTGGACAAACGGAACTCCATACCGTGGAAATTACAACGATGCAGATTACAATGCACTGATTTCTGATGCCAAGACTCAGACAGACGATGCAGCTCGTCTTGACGACATGCTGAAAGCTGAGAAGAAGCTGGTTGAGGAAGATGCAGTTGTTGCTCCTGTATACCACAGAGGTTCCGCTGTTCTGACAAAATCCAATGTCAAGAACCTGATCAGCCATCCGATCGGTGTTCCGCTTGAGTTCAAGTACGCTTCCTTCGAATAATCTCTTATTCAGGTGATTGTTGGATATAAACTGGTAGCGAAACAGATCTCAGAGGTTTGCTTCAAATTCAAGTAATATTCCTTAAGGAATAGGTAACGGACCGTATACAGCAGTGGCTTACACAGCCGGTATACGGTCTGTTTTTCACAGAAAGAAAAGGAGTACTGTTCACTACGTGCACAGTAACAGAAAAGGTGATGTCATGCTGAAATATGTATTAAAGCGATTAGGGTACATTCTGGTTACCTTGTGGGTAATTGTAACCTGTACCTTTTTCATGATGAAAAATCTTCCAGGTACACCTTTTGATGCTGAGCGTTTTAGTATTATGACACCTCAGCAGCAGGAACGTGTGCTGGAAATGTATGGATTAAATGATTCTCTTCCAATGCAGTATGTGAAATATATTAAGAACATGCTGAAAGGAGACCTGGGTACTTCCTTTACTTATGTAAACCAGGACGTTTCCAAGGTTATCACAGGTCGTCTCGGACCATCTGCGCTGATTGGTATCCAGGCAGTACTGATCGGACTTGCAATCGGATTAATTTTAGGAATCCTGGCTGCCTGGAAGCACAATAGCGGAATTGATTACTTTACTATGATATTGGCAGTGCTTGGAGTCTCGGTGCCGAACTTTGTCGCCGCAGCCCTTCTTCAGTATTACATAGGTCTGAAATGGGGCGTTCTCCCGGTTGGATTCTGGACTGGCTGGAATTGTTCCGTATTGCCGTCCATTGCGCTTTCGTTCAGTGCAACAGCTATGGTTGCCCGTTTTATGCGTACCGAAATGCTGGATGTACTGGATCAGGATTACATCGTAACTGCAAGAGCCAAGGGGCTGAGCCAGATGAAGGTTCTTATGCGTCATGCAGTCCGCAACTCCATCCTTCCGGTTGTAACCATTTTAGGACCAATCGTAGTAAACCTTATGACAGGATCTCTTGCTGTAGAGAACATCTTCAGTATTCCTGGTATCGGAAGCCTTTTCGTAGACTGTATCAAGGCCAATGACTATCCGGTGATCATGGGTATTACTATTTTCTATGCCGCATTCTATATGCTGATTGTACTGCTTGTTGACCTGGCTTATTCTCTTATTGATCCGAGAATTCGTCTTGCCAAAGGAAAGGAGAGCTGATCGTGGACAAATCAAAAATTGACCGCAGCATGTATCAGAAAGCGAAAGTAGAAGCCTCTGAAAAAGAGCACATCGCAGCTCCTGCTTCCACTATGCTGGCTGACGCATGGATCCGTCTGAAAAAAAACAAGGCAGCAGTTGTAGCATTATTTATTCTGATCGGAATTATCCTGCTTGCCATTTTTGCACCAATCTTCAGTAAATATTCATTTAGAGACACTGATTATAACAATGTATATGGACTTCCAAGTGCAGCACACATTTTTGGTGCTGACCAGTTTGGACGTGACCTGTGGGTACGTACCTGGATGGGAACCAGAATTTCCCTTATGATCGCACTGGTAGCTGCAATCCTTGATCTGGTTGTAGGTGTTCTTTACGGTGCTGTTTCCGCTCTTTTCGGGGGAAAGGTAGACGCTGTTATGCAGCGTATCATTGAGGTACTGGTTGGAATCCCAAGCCTTATCATTGTAATCCTTTTCCTGATGGCATTCCCGGCTGGTGTAGGAACTATCATCGCTGCACTTTCCATTACCGGATGGGTAAACATGGCCAGACTGGTTCGTGCCGAGATCCTGAAACTGAAGAATCAGGAATTCGTACTTGCTTCCCAGGTTCTTGGAACCAGCAAATTCAACATTATTATGAAGGATCTGATCCCGAACACAGTCAGCGTTATCGTAATCAACGTGATGTTCACAATCCCAAGCGCTATCTTTACCGAGGCATTCTTAAGCTTCATTGGTATTGGTCTGGCAGAGCCGCAGGCTTCCCTTGGTGTATTGATCAACGGTGGTTATCAGGTACTGCGAATGTATCCACATGTACTGATTTTCCCGGCAATTGTTATCGTACTGATTATGGTATGCTTCAGTATTCTGGGCGACGGACTTCGTGATGCCCTTGATCCGCAGATGAGAAAGTAGGTACAGCTATGGGAAAAATATTAGAAGTTAAGAATCTTACAGTCCACATCAAGACGCACAAGGGCGTTGTCCAGGCTGTGCGCGGCGTGGATTTTTACCTGAATGAGCAGGAGACACTTGCGGTAGTAGGAGAGTCCGGTTCCGGAAAATCCATTACCATGAAAGGTGTTATGGGAATCCTCCCAAAGAACGGAAAAGTAGTAGAAGGAAGCGTAATGTTCCAGGGAAATGATCTGACCAAATATTCAGAGCGTCAGATGCAGCAGGTGCGCGGAAGCGAGATTGCCATGATCTTCCAGGATCCCATGACTTCCCTGAACCCGACCATGAAGGTTGGAAAACAGATCGAGGAAATGCTGAAAGAGCACCGCAAGGAGATGAGTAAAGCCGACCGTAAGACAAGAGCCATTGAGCTTCTTTCCCTGGTTGGAATCTCCAATCCGGAGGCACGTTACGACCAGTATCCACACCAGCTGTCCGGTGGTATGAGACAGCGAGTTGTCATCGCCATTGCACTGGCATGTGATCCCAAGGTGCTGATCGCAGATGAGCCGACCACAGCCCTTGATGTAACGATCCAGGCACAGATTCTGGATCTGATGCGCGATCTTCAGAAAAAGATCAAAACATCCATTATCATCATTACCCATAACCTTGGTGTTGTGGCAAATATTGCAGACCGTGTTGCTGTTATGTATGGCGGAAAATTAGTTGAGACAGGAGATGTGGAAGATATTTTCCACAACCCATGTCACGAATATACAAAAGGCCTTCTTCGTTCTATTCCAAAAGCACACGAAAAAGGCGGTGAGCTTCAGGCAATTCCGGGAACTCCTCCGGATCTTATGGAGCCTCCGGTTGGATGTCCTTTTGCGGCAAGATGTAAGGAGACAATGATCGTCTGCCAGAAATACATGCCGGATTATACCGATTGCGGCAAGAATCACAAGTCAGCATGCTGGATGCTTGACGAGATGGCACAGGAGGTAAACTCTGATGAAAAATGATGAAAAGCAGGTACTTCTTGATGTCAAGAACCTGAAGAAATACTTTAATGTTGGAAATAAAAAGATCCTGAAAGCAGTTGATGACATTTCCCTTCAGATTTATAAAGGAGAGACTCTTGGTCTGGTTGGAGAGTCTGGATGTGGTAAATCTACCTTCGGAAGAACTGTTATCCATCTGTATGATCCTACAGATGGTACGGTAACCTTCGATGGAACGAAAAATGACAAGAATCTGGATACAAAGCAGAGACATGAACTTTGCAGAAGAATGCAGATGATTTTCCAGGATCCATATGCATCACTGAACCCGCGAAGAAAAATTCTGGATATTGTAGCAGAGGGAATTGATGCTCATGGTCTTGCTGCCAATAAAAAAGAACGTGATGCCAAGGTCATTGAGCTTCTGGAAACCGTTGGTCTTCAGGCAGAGCATGCAGATCGTTTCCCTCATGAGTTTTCCGGTGGACAGCGCCAGCGTGTTGGTATTGCACGTGCACTTGCAGTAAATCCGGATTTTATTGTATGCGATGAGCCCATTTCTGCTTTGGACGTTTCCATCCAGGCACAGGTTATCAACCTTCTGGAGCAGCTTCAGAGAGAGCGTGGGCTGACTTACCTGTTTATTGCACACGATCTTTCCATGGTGAAGCATATCAGTGACCGTATTGGTGTTATGTACCTGGGATCTCTTGTTGAGCTTGCTGACAGTGAGGAGCTTTTCGAGAACCCAATGCATCCTTATACCAAGGCTCTTCTTTCTGCAATCCCGATTCCGGATCCGGATATTGAGAAGAACCGTCAGAGAATCATGCTGGAGGGTACGCTTCCGAATCCCATTGATCTTGGCGAGGAGTGTAAGTTCTGCAGTCGTTGTCCTGTTTGCAAGGATAGCTGCCATAAGAGCCAGCCGAAGCTTGTTGAGGTAAAACCGGGACATTTTGTTGCCTGCAGTCAGTGCGCAGAGTAATATTTGACGGGCAGATTGTGTATCTATTCAGAAGATATGGAAAGCTAAAAGACTGGCTGTAATATGAAATGTATAGTGCTATATAAGTTATGTTAACTGTTTAAAATAGCAGGAGATAGACTTAGGAAAAATTAGACAGCAGAAAACAGGAGGAAGAAGGATGTTCATTGAGGAACGGCAGATAGCCATCGAGAAAGTCCTTCGGGAACAGGGAAAAGTCCGGACCAGGGAGCTGAGCGAAATGTTCCAGGTCACAGAGGACTGCATCCGTAAAGATCTGAAAACTCTTGAGAATGCCGGCAAATTAAAAAGAACTTACGGTGGCGCGATTCTTTCCCAGGATTACCCGCTGGAAAGAGATGTTATCGACAGAAGAAATTATCATGTGGACAAGAAGATGGTAATCGCGGCCAAGGCTATGACGCTGATCAAAGAGCGGGAAGCGATTTTTCTTGATATATCCACAACCAATATTGAGCTTGCCAAGCTTCTTGCGAAATCGAAAATGCAGCTTACCGTAGTAAGCAACATGATCGATATTTTACAGCTGCTTGCGCAAAATCCCAAGATCACAGCCATTGGAACCGGTGGAATCATGTATCCTACGGTAAATGGATTCCTTGGTTCCGCAGCAATCCAGGTGATCCGGCAGTACAGCTTTGACCGGGCATTTATGGGAAGTTGTGGAATCGATATGATGGATCACACCGTCACGACTCTTGGAGTGGAGGACGGACTGACCAAGAAGGCTGCAATTGAAAGCAGCCGACATAAATATGCCGTGATGGAGCGGGAGAAATTTTATTTTAATGAATCTTATAAATTTACACAGCTTGATGAACTGGATGGGATCATCACAGATGAATTCCCGGACCAGTCGGTGCAGGATATGCTGGATTCCCTTGGAGTAACGCTCTATTAAGAGACGGCAGCTCAGGAATGCAGCAACAAAATGACAAAGCCGGCGGGCTTGGGAATAATTTGTGAAATTTTCAGAATGCAAAGCATTGCGATAGCTGCAATGTGATAGTATCAGGCTGGGTGAAAGGAAAAAGAGGATATGAGCAAATTTACTTTGGAGGTTTGTGCAGATTCGGTGGAATCCGTACTTGCCGCAGAGAAAGGCGGAGCAGACAGGATCGAGCTTTGCGGAAATGTGGTGATTGGAGGAACAACTCCATCAGAGAGTCTATTCCGCGAGATCCGCAGGCATAGTGATATTAAGATACATGCACTGATTCGCCCAAGATTTGGTGATTTTTGTTATACTGAATATGAATTTGATATTATTCGTTCAGAAGTGAGAAGATTCCGGGAGCTGGGTGCCCAGGGAGTTGTAATCGGTATGCTAAGACCGGATGGATCCCTGGATGTGGAGCATCTGGCACAGCTTATGGAGGAAGCGAAGGGGATGTCTGTAACTTTACACAGGGCTTTTGATGTGTGCAGGGATCCAATGGAGGCACTGGAGCAGGCCATTTCTCTTGGTTTTAACACCATTCTTACATCTGGACAGAAGAATAACTGTGTGGATGGTTCGCCGCTGCTTGCAGAGCTGGTGGAAAAGAGTGCCGGTCGTATTCACATTATGGCTGGTGCAGGAGTGAATGCAGACGTGATCGCTCCAATCTATGAGAAAACCGGAATCACAGATTATCATATGACGGGCAAGGTTTTGCTGGACAGTGAGATGAAGTACCGCAAAGAGGGCGTGAGTATGGGACTGCCTTCTTTGAGTGAGTATGAGATTTTCCGCACCAGTGAGGCTGAGGTGAAAAAGGCCCGGGAAGTTTTAGCAAGGCTTTAGAGCTTTAGGCGCTCTTTCACAAAATGGGATTGTTTTCGTGAAAGGGCGTTTTTGCTATTTAATGTGTTGAAAAGTTCTTCAGTAGGGACGCATTTGGACAATGTG
>UMDT01065237.1_pt1 | contig 10658 bp, 10 predicted proteins | sample 1964561 | NCBI WGS metagenome assembly UMDT01 (sample SAMEA4836001, study PRJEB28245) | human gut metagenome | biome: gut microbiome; material: fecal sample | place: Denmark | collected 2008
GAACTAACTGCTAACTGCGACTAAATCGTTCAGGAGAGCCTTCACGATTAAGTCTCCGTAAGCAGTGGATTTCGCCTACGCTAAAACCGCGTCCGGGATAACGACCAACACACTAAATAGTAAATAAAATAACAGGAGGAATTATCATGATTGCAGATTACGCAGACAAACTGAATACATATGAGGAATTTAAAGGCTACGCTGACATGGTTCAGCAGTTTATCAAAAAACAGAAAGAGGAGAACCTTCCAGAAGGCAGATACGACCTAAAAAACGGCATTTTTGCCTTGGTTCAGAAATATACCACGAAGTCCCTGGATGGTGCACAGATGGAATCCCATAAGAAATACTGCGACCTTCAGTACATTGTAGAAGGCACTGAAAAAATCTATTGGGCTTCTCTTCGCAAGCTTACTGTGGAGGATGACCGTACTCCGGAAGCTGACATTCTTTTCTATAAAAGCGGTCCAGAGCAGGGGTACACTCTTCTGGAGGCTGGCATGTTTGGTTTCTACGCTCCTGAAGACGGTCATATGCCCTGCATCGCCGTAACAGAAGCCCAGCCCGCAACGAAAATCGTGTTTAAGATTCCGGTGAAAGGCTGAAATACTGTGGATTCAGATTGACAAGCTCTTAATAAAGCGTATACTATAGCGTGTTAGAGTCTGTTTGAAAAATCATTCCCACAAATTGTGACGCACATCTTGCAGAAAGCCTTTTTCAAACACGCTCTAGTAAGACACATAGTAGGAGGAAAGAGCTATGAAAAACAACAATAGTATCAAAACCGTAGTTGCCATTGGTATCGGTGCGGCACTGTTCTTTGTGCTGGGACGTTTCGTTGCAATCCCAAGCCCGGTTCCGAACACAAACATCAGTCTTCAGTACGCAGTACTTGGACTTCTTGCAGCAATGTATGGCCCGGTTGCAGGCGGACTCATTGGTTTCATCGGACATACACTGATCGACCTGTCCTGGGGTGGAAGCCCATGGTGGAGCTGGGTTATCACATCTGCATTTGTAGGTGTTGTGATCGGTCTGTTCGCCAAGAAGCTTCAGGTTCAGGAAGGCGATTTCGGAAAAAGCAAAGTTGCCGTTTTCACAGTTGCAAACGTGATCGCACATGTTGTAGGATGGGTAGTTGTTGCACCTGTACTTGACATTGTAATCTATGCTGAGCCGGCAAACAAAGTATTTGCACAGGGTGCATTCGCCGCTGTTTCAAACACCATCACAGGTGTTGTAGTCGGCGGTCTTCTGATCCTGGCTTATACAAAAACAATTGCAAAGAAAGGCTCCCTGGATCAGGAATAAGTTGAAAGGGAAATTTGTAAAAGACCTTGCTATGGGGAAACTTGTGGCAGGGTCTTTTTTGATGCATAATTTTATTGGATCCAAAAAGTAAATTTCGCAAGATTTATGCAAAATAAGATAAACTTTGGTAAGAAATTTTATTGTGGATTTAAGAAATTCGTGTTATCCTTTTGAGATGGTGTAAGGTGTACACTTATAGAGATGCAAATTGTTAAGTGGTTCTGAAGCAGTCACATTGTTTACAAATTGACGATGGATTCGCTTCAGGATATTTGATTTTGAGGTACTATATGACAGAGAAAAAATCTCCTATTATTTCTTTCAAAAACTTTTCTTTCCAGTACCGGGCACAGAAAAAGCCTACGCTGAAGGAAATTAATCTGGACATTTATCCTGGCGAGCGGGTGTTGATCGCAGGTCCTTCCGGCTGTGGAAAAAGTACTCTGGCAGGCTGCATCAATGGCCTGAATCCTTTTTCCAATCCAGGAGAATGCAGCGGGGAACTTATTGTGGATGGTGTGGATGCGCCGAAGAGCAGCATTTTTCAGCTCTCTGCACATGTGGGCACAGTGCTGCAGGATCCGGATGGTCAGTTTATCGGGCTGACGGTTGGCGAGGATATTGCCTTTGCATTGGAAAACAGCTGCATGCCGCAGGATGAAATGCATGAGATCACCCGTCACGCGGCAGAGCTGGTCGGAATTCAGGATCATCTGGATTACGCGCCCCACGAGCTTTCCGGAGGGCAGAAGCAGCGCGTCAGCCTGGCGGGGGTAATGGTGGATCAGGTGAAAATCCTGTTGTTCGACGAGCCATTGGCCAATCTGGATCCGGCTACAGGTAAGCAGACTATTGAGCTGATCGACGAGATTCAGGAAAAAACAGATACTACGGTGGTGATCATTGAGCACCGTCTGGAGGATGTTTTGTGGCGAGATGTGGACCGTATTGTTCTTATAGGCGATGGAAAAATTCTGGCAGATCTTCACCCGGATGAGCTTTTGTCCACCAGACTTCTGGAAGAAAACGGAATCCGAGAGCCTCTTTATCTTACTGCACTGCGTTATGCAGGTGTGGAACTTGCTCCTGCGAAGAAACCGGCACATGTTGATTCTGTTGTGATAGATAAGGCAGACCGGAAGAAAATGACAGACTGGTTCTGGTCCCGCTCGGCAGCAGAGGCTGAGAAAGAACATGAGCCGCTGCTTGAAGTTAGAAATCTTACCTTTGGTTATGAGAGAGGCAGGCAGACCTTACGTGATGTTTCTCTTACAATCCAAAAGGGTGAAATGGTCAGCATTGTAGGGAAAAACGGTGCCGGTAAATCTACTTTTTCCAAACTGGTCTGCGGCTTTGAGACACCAGATTCCGGTGAAATCCTTTTCCAGGGAAGGGATCTTCTGCAGGAAAATATCCGCCACAGAGCCAAACATATCGGCTATGTGATGCAGAATCCCAATCAGATGATTTCCAAGACTATGATTTTCGATGAGGTGGCACTGAGCCTTCGCAATATGGGAAAAAGCGAGGAAGAGATTCGGGAAAAAGTGGAGGAAACTTTGAAAGTCTGCGGACTTTTCCCATTTCGGAACTGGCCGGTATCGGCGCTTAGCTTCGGGCAGAAGAAGCGTGTGACTATTGCCAGTGTGCTGGTGCAGGATCCGGAACTGATCATTCTGGATGAGCCAACTGCGGGACAGGATTTTCGCCATTATACAGAGATTATGGAGTTCCTTCGTGGGCTGAATGAAAAAGGGGTAACAGTTGTGATGATTACCCATGATATGCATTTGATGCTGGAATATACGCCTCGGGCACTGGTCTTTGCTGACGGCAGGCTGATCGCGGATAGAAGCGCGGCAGCAGTTCTTTGTGATCCACAGCTGATCCGTCAGGCGGCACTGAAGGAGACAAGCCTTTTTACCCTGGCGAACCAGCTGGGAATCAGTCCGGCGGAAGAGTTTGTGCAGCGTTTTATTGAGGAGGACAGGGAGGTGCGAAGCCATGGCCGCTAAGACAGTGTTGAATTATCTGCCAAGGGAAAGTGTGATACACAAGCTGACAGGTACCACCAAACTGGCGTTTTTCCTGCTTTTTACTTTTGCAAGTATGATCACTTATAATACGTGGGTGTTGCTTGGGTTGTTTGCGGTGAGCCTGGCGGCGTTTAAGCTGAGTAAGATTAAGTTCCGCGAAGTGCGGTTTATGATGATTTTTATGCTGGTATTTCTGGTGCTGAATAATCTGTTTATTTTCCTGTTTGATCCTAACCAGGGAACGACGCTGTATGGCACCAGACATGTGCTTTGCCACCTGTTCTGGCGGTATGATCTGACTGCAGAGCAGCTGTTTTATATGGTGAATATTTCTCTGAAATATTTTGTTGCGCTGCCGGTTGCGATCTTGTTTATTTCTGCAACGAACCCAAGTGAGTTTGCTGCTAGCCTGAACAGTATTGGAATTTCCTATAAAGTGGGTTATTCTGTGGCGATTGCGCTTCGATACATTCCAGACATTCAGCGTGACTACCACAGCATCAGCCAGGCTCAGCAGGCAAGGGGCGTAGAGCTTGGAAAAAACGAGCACTTTTTTGCCCGGCTGAAGAATTCGGTGAATATTCTTCTGCCGCTGATCCTGACCAGCCTGAATCGGATTGATACCATTTCCAATGCCATGGAACTGCGTGGGTTCGGAAAGGATAAGAAGAGAACGTGGTATATGAAGAGACCTTTTGAGAAAAGGGACTTCGTGGCAATTGGAGTTGGCGTGCTGCTGCTAGCAGTCAGCCTGACGGTGACGATACGGTGGGGGAGATTTTATAATCCGTTTGTGTGAGGGAATTGAATAATATGAAAGATATGAGATGGCTGTGCGAGGGGGCTCGCATGGCTATTTCTTTTAAAGTAAATTAAGGAGTGTACATATTATATTTGGTTATTTGTGGGGGGAGACAGATATAAAAAGAAGCATGGCTGTCAAGAAGGAGATTGGATGCAATCTTTAAACGCACTATTAGTAAAACATTGGAAAAGGCATTCTATGGTCAATCATATGAAGTGAAAATTTTATGGTCCCTTCTTGTATTCTGAATTTGTGCGTGTTACTATGAACTTGTAGATATTTTTTGATCTGTGAAGCGTTTCCTGCGTAAGGAGGAAAAATGAGCAGAAAGCCACAGAACAAAAGAAAAAGAGACACTGCTTACCATCCGGAGCTGCATACAAGAGATGTGAACAGCCGGGAGATTTTCAAAAACGATACACTTGCCAGCCAGTTTTTGAGAAATTATACGAATATTCCATTGTTTGCGAATGTTCAGTCTGAAGATATCAAGGATGTATCCAGCAAATCAACTCTATTTACAGCAATGCGCCGGAAGCGATAAAAGAAATTTATAAGAATATTTTATGGACTTTACTAATAAAGATGAATGTGCCCGTGGACGAGGCAAGAGAGATGATGGGCGAGATTGGAGGTCGTGGAATGGGTTATCTGTTTGAAAAAAGAGCAAATGTAACCGAAAACTAAATTTAAGTAAGGGAAACAAATCACGATGAAAGGTATTAATACGTAAAATGTTATAAACTTAAGTGAAATTTATAAAAACAAACCTCCGGTTCTCAGGGACACTCTGAGAGCCGGAGATTTTATCTTCAATTCACAAAGGAGAAAACCATCATGAATTTATCCAATATTTTCGAATCCACCGATTTCGTCCACGCCAGTGGCACGAAGGAGGAACTGCAGGTTGCTGAATTTCTGAAAGCGCAGTGCGAGGCGCTGGGAGTGCCAGCGAGGCTGGAGGCTTTTCGGGTTGCTATGGGAGAGATTGAATCTGCGCATTTGTTTGCAGATGGGAAGGAAATCACCTGTAAGGCGTTTAACTGCTGTGGCAGCGGCAGCGTAGAGGGAGAGCTTTATTATATGCCGGGAACGGATCCTGTTTCCATAGCAGGTGCAAAAGATAAAATTGTACTGATGGACACTCAGGGAGTGGGATTTTTTGTTTACCAGGATCTGATGAAAGCAGGAGCAAAGGGAATTATTTTCCAGTACGGAAATATGTATTATCCAAATACAGATATTGACCAGCGCGATCTGCGCGAGGCCGTTGTAGGGGAAGAACGGAAAGTTCTTTGCGCCATGATTCATTCCAGCCAGGCAGTAGAGCTGGTGAAAAATAAGGTGAAGAATATTCGCCTGGAGGTTTCCCAGAAAGAGTACGACGGGGAGTCCCACAATGTAGTTGCAGAGCTCCCAGGCAGGCGGGATGAATTTATTGTGCTTAGTGCCCATTACGATTCCACTTCTTTATCCCACGGCGCTTATGACAACATGAGTGGCTGTGCAGGTTTGCTTGGAATTATGGAACAGCTGAAGGGAAAAGAACTGAACTATGGTCTTCGTTTCGTATTCTGCGGAAGTGAGGAGAGAGGTCTTCTGGGCTCTAAAGCATATGTGAAGGAGCATAAAGAGGAACTGGACAAAATAGTGCTGAACATTAATCTGGATATGATTGGAACTTATATGGGTAAATTTATCTCCTGTGTTTCCGCAGAGGACAAGCTGGCACATTATATATCTTATATGGCAGCAGAGATCGGTTTTCCAATTGAGGCAAAGACCGGAGTGTATTCCAGTGATTCTACACCTTTTGCAGACAGCGGAATACCGGCACTCTCTTTTGCCAGAATTGCCAGCTCTAATGTGGCACCAATTCATTGCCGCTATGATGTGAAGGCGGTTATGTCTATGGAACAGCTTCAGTGGGATATTGATTTTCTGGTGAAGTTTACAGAACGTTTTGCAAATGCAGCAGTGTGTCCGGTTGCAAGGGAGATTCCGGAGAAAATCAAGAAAGAACTGGATGAGTATCTTGCAAGAAAAAGAAAAGAGCAGTAGGGAGGCATCCTATGAGTTACATAACCACATACACAAGAAACCATTTCAATCCGGTTCATCCGGAGGCGGAGAAGATTGATATTCAGGATATTGCACATGCGTTGTCGCTGACCTGTAGGGGAAATGGACATGTAAGTTCTTTCTGGTCTGTTGGGGAGCATTGTATTTGCTGTGCGAAGGAGGCACTTGGGCGAGGGTATTCCAATCGTCAGGCGCTGGCTTGTCTTTTGCATGATGCCAGCGAGTGCTATATGTCAGATGTGCCCCGTCCGCTGAAACAGGAGATGCCCAGATACCGTGAAGTGGAAGAACAGCTGCTTCAGGTGATTTATAAGAAATTTCTGGGAAGCAGTCTGACTGATGAAGAAGCGCGGCGCCTGAAAGAAATCGATGATGATCTTCTCTGGTATGATTTAGAGGTCCTTCTGGAAGAGAAACAACCGGGGGATGCACCGAAGCTGCACTTTGAGCTGGATTATACAGTGCGGCCGTTTGTTGAAGTAGAACAGGAATATCTGGAAATGTTTCAAAAACTGAGCGAATCATAAAAGACAGATTTTTACTCGGAGAATGCGGCATTTATTATGCAGAAATATGAGTGATGGCAGATTCAGAAACAGACCTCAGACAGATTCTATGGGAGGGACAACATATGAACCAGGAGATAAAAATAGCGGTTTGTGATGACCTTGCGGAAGACAGGGAGAATATCACCCGGCTGCTTTCAGAATACACAGACAAAAATAACCTATATGTGAAAATAGAAGAATTTTCTTCCGGGGAGGCATTTTTATCCTCAGATACATCTGTTTATTCATTGGTTTTTATGGATATTTTTATGAGTGGGATGAACGGTATGGAGACGGCGAAAAAGCTGATTTCAAGAAACAGCCGGGTGCAGATCGTGTTCGGGAGCACCAGTACGGAGTTTGCAGCAGAGGCCTTTGATATTGAGGCGCTTCATTACATGGTGAAGCCAGTGGGAAAAGAGAAGCTGTTTCACATTCTGGATCGCTTTTTTGATAGTGTCTACTCCCTGCGGACTGTGAACGTGAAAGTGGGACGGCTGGAGGAGAGCATTTACATTTCCGATATTCTGTATGCAGAAGCAGATGGAAAACGAGCGAAAATTCACACGAAAAAGGGCGTGATAGATGCTTCCATGTCTATGGCAGATCTGGAAGAGGTTCTGCCAGCCAATGAGTTTTGCCGCCCGATCCGGTGGGCGCTGGTTTCCATGAGGGAAATCGTGGCTATGCCTACGGATATTCTGAAGCTGTCGGATAAGACAGAAATCCCCATCAGTCGTCTTAAGCGAAAGGAAATCCAGGATGCTTTTGCAAATTATAGCTGGCGCAGTACGAGACGGCGTATGCGGGGCGGAATCCTGTAAAAGAATTTGCAGACTACGTTATAATTAAAAGGGAAAAACTCTATAGCGTGTTTGAAAAAAGGCTTTCTGTAAAATATACGTTATAATCTGCAGGTGAAAATTTAAGCGAAATATTGAGAGAACGTTTCGGACATGTTATGATGTGGAAAATGTGAAAAACCTTTAAGAAACAATTTTTTGAAAGCGGAGGACATCATACTATGGGAAAAATTATTAATTTATCATCCGTACTGGAAAAAGAGGAAAAATTACAGCAGGTAGTAGAGTACATGGAGGAACTGAAAGACCAGTTTTCAGATTTGATCCAGGAGTATGAGGATGATGGCGCGGATGTAAGGAAAGTCGATACACTGACTGAGGCTCTGGACGCACTGGAAGATGCATATGAGATGGTCTGTGAAGTTGCTGAGGAAGAGGAGTGATAATTTATTAAAATAAGGTACATTCAGCTAAAAACACGAAACAACACAACGTGTTAATTAGTACTGGATGTACTTTTCTTGTATAAAATCCCAAAAACCTATTGACATAGTGGGTTAATGGTGGTAATATCCATTTATCAAATAAATAACCCAGTAAATCAATACGGAATATCGACAATTATTGCCGAAGAAGAAAGCTGGCAGTTACTGGGGGCAGATACAGACATAACAGGCGGGCCGCCATACGGCGACATCACCTCAAATAAATGTAAAGCGGCCGCAGGCGCCGGGAAAGGAATGGATATGGCATATTATAAGGGAACACTTGGATTGATCGGAAACACCCCACTTGTAGAGGTTACTAATATTGAGAAGGAACTTGGACTGGAAGCTACCGTTCTTGTAAAGCTGGAATACTTTAACCCAGCAGGAAGCGTTAAGGACAGAATTGCCAAGGCTATGATCGAAGACGCAGAGCAGAAGGGAATCCTGAAGGAAGGCTCTGTAATCATCGAGCCAACTTCTGGAAATACCGGAATCGGTCTGGCATCTATCGCAGCAGCTAAGGGATACAGAATCATCCTCACCATGCCAGAGACCATGAGTGTTGAGCGTCGCAACATTCTGAAAGCATACGGTGCAGAGCTTGTTCTTACCGATGGAACCAAGGGAATGAAAGGTGCCATTGCCAGGGCTAACGAACTGGCAGAGGAGATTCCGAACAGCTTCATCCCAGGACAGTTTGTGAACCCGGCGAACCCGGCAGTGCACAAGGCTACTACAGGTCCGGAGATCTGGAAGGACACTGAGGGAAAGGTTGATATCTTCATCGCAGGTGTTGGTACAGGCGGAACCCTTACCGGAACAGGCGAATATCTGAAAGAGCAGAATCTGAATGTGAAAATTGTAGCACTTGAGCCTTCTACCTCCCCGGTATTATCTGAGGGAAAAGCAGGTCCGCACAAGATCCAGGGAATCGGTGCCGGATTTGTTCCGGATGTTCTGGATACCAAGGTTTATGATGAAATTTATAAAGCAGAGGCAGATGATGCATTTGCAGCAGCGAAGCTTCTTGCACACAAAGAGGGAATCCTGGTAGGAATCTCTTCCGGAGCTGCGTTAAAAGCCGCAATCGACTATGCAAAGAAGCCTGAGAACAAGGGCAAAGTGATCGTAGCCCTTCTTCCGGATACTGGTGACAGATATTATTCTACACCATTGTTTACTGAATAAAGATACATTGTAAATATACGGTAACTGTGAAAGAACTAAACAGTTATAGTTTAGAGCGTGTTTGAAAAAGGCTTTCTGCAAGATGTGCGTCACAATTTGTGGGAGATTTTGTCCGGATGAGGGCGCCGTAGCGGGCTACGGCAACTGAATTCGGGCATAATCTCCCGCAAAGTGGGGCGTGCAGATTGCAGGAATGATTTTTCAAACACGCTCTAGCGAATAAGAAGCCTCACTAATCTGATACTGCTTGTATAGAGCTCAGACTGGTGAGGTTTTTTTGCGTAATGCTATGCGCTTATTTTGATGGAATGTACATAAAAATTGCATGCTTATACATAAAAACGACAACTAACTTTTCCGGCGCCGTTTGTGATTGTAAGGGAAAAATAGCTATGCTAAAATGAATCTAGTCAATTATCAAAAATAAATGTAATTGTTCAGATCCAATTTCAAAAATGCTTTACATTTCGTCGTTTGAGTCTGACCAGTTACAAATGAATTTAAGGGAGAGAAAAGAGTTATGAAAAGGAAGGCAATCAGCCGGATACTTGCAATTTCGCTGAGTGTTGCAATGTGTGCACAAAGCATTCCGATTTATGCGGCAGAAGAAATTAGGACTTCAGCTGCAGCGGACTTCTTCGCAGAAGATTCTATTGAAAACCAGAGTTTGAATGAAGGCGACGCGGAAACTAACACGGAAACCAACACAGAAACCAACGCGGAATCTAATACAGAAACCAATGCGAAAGCCGATGCGACAACCGGCATATCGGAAGCGTATACGTTGGAAGAGAGTAATTCAGCGACCACATCGGAGGAAACGGTTACCGACGAGGATGGATTCTGGTCTGGAGAATCAGAAACAGTTGAATCTTCAGCAAATGGTTCTGATGGATGGGAATCTGCGGAAATGGATGGAGCAGAAGCGGGAGATGAGGCGATAAAGCGAGATGCTGCAGCTTTTGTTTCGAGCGACGTGGAAGAAAACGTAGAGGAAACTGGAGAGACAAATGAATTGGAAGAGGCTCTTTCTGAATCGGCAGAGATGACAGAAGGTGATTTTTCCTATGTAATTGTAAATAACAGTTATGCGCGTATTACCAGATATTCCGGAAGTGCCACCAGCGTTCAGGTTCCGTCTACCATAGGTGGTTATGCGGTTCAGGTGATCGGAGCGAGAGCATTCCAGGGAAATACAGTGCTGGAAAGTGTGGAGCTTCCCGAAGGTCTTACCACCATATACGCCTATGCATTTGAAAACTGTACCAGTATCACCAGCATACACCTGCCAGACAGCATTGCCACGATGGGCTATAAAGTCTTTGGAGGCTGCACCAATCTTGCCAGTGTGAATTATCCGGTGAACTGGGCAAACAGTCCCAGTGGAAACGGAT
>UMDT01032594.1_pt1 | contig 10473 bp, 10 predicted proteins | sample 1964561 | NCBI WGS metagenome assembly UMDT01 (sample SAMEA4836001, study PRJEB28245) | human gut metagenome | biome: gut microbiome; material: fecal sample | place: Denmark | collected 2008
GGGCACTGCTGTTGGAGCTCAAGGCACAAGGGAAGACGATTTTGCTCGCGAGCCACAACCACGAGGACATTGCGGCACTGTGCGACACGGTGCACGAGATGGACGGCGGGGTGCTGGAATAATAAAGGCTACAAGATAAAACCTGCCTGTTTTAGAATAGGCAGGTTTTTGCTGTAATCTTTGAGTGTTTATAGATATGAGAATGTTAAAAAAGAAAGGCGGCTGTTTCCAACTGAAAGTAGCCGCCTTTAATATGGGATTTGAGTGAAACCTTGTATGCAAATTAAGAAATGTTACCGTATTTATCGCAGGTAATGCTTAAAGAAAGCGTTCTGTTTTTCCCTAAATAATAAACTGTACCGGAACCGTATACGGTCGCACCTGAGCGGGAAGAAGTTTTCGTAACATAAGATGCAGAGTTATCGTAGATAGAAACAGAAACACTCTGGCTTGTAGCAGTGCAACTCACGTTGTACGTATAATTAAAATTACCAGTCAACGAGACTGCAAAAACTGCTGTATTGCTTGCCGTGTAATAGGTGGATTTTTTTGTATATGATCTTGCCGTTCGTGCAACTGCCGGTGTTACTTCTAACTCCGTCACGATATAACTGCCGTCTTCAAGGTATTCGACTGTTTGCATGTTCTGCGATGCTGTTTCTGATGCAGATACACAGAAAGGTATAATACCAAGTAAAAGTGTTAAACAACAGATAATTGTTAATATACGTTTCATTTTTTTTACCTCTTTTCTTAATAAACTCTCGTGCCTTCCGGCTCTGGAGGCGGCGTTCCTTCGACTTCTTCATAAAGTCTTGTAACGATATGCCCATCCTCGAACTGTCGTTCCCGCCAGTTGTCAAACAGAATATATCCCAAAACGCACACAAGAGCAAATACAACTGTGGCGATTACAAAAACGCGCACAGCTTTTCGGTGCTTAAATGTTCGTTTTACTTCATTGTACGGTTCAGTGCTCAGAAAATTTTCGGCTATGCTTTGTGGTGTGCCGAAATGTTTTTCTAAGTCATTTTCGGTCAGCGTAGTTGTTGCACTATCAGCAAAATCTTCCATGTCATTTTGCAGTCACTGCAAAAACTGCTTTTTCTTCTTTTTGTCACACGTCATTTCTTTGTCTATTCGACGCAAATAGTCGTGGACAACATTTACGGTTTCGCTCATCCCATATCCCCCAATTTAAGAATCAAGAATGTTATGAATTCCTTGCTGAACGGTTTCGTAATCCTTTTTTAAAGATGCTAACCGTTCGCGCCCGGCATTTTCGATATGATAAATCACACGCATACGGGAGCGCCCCGTGCTCATGCGTGTTACGATCTCCTGACCGGTGATGTACCCATCGTCTGCCAAGCGATACAGAAGCGGATAAAATGACCCCTCCTGCACTGTGATTAAACCTTTGCTTCGCTCTTTGATCTTCTGCACAAGCTGATAGCCGTATGTGTCTTCTTCACACAGCAAAAACAACGTGAGCATTTCGATTGAGCCTTTTTTCATGGTATCGATAGCCATAGTGGAGATACCTCCTGTCAAGTAATAGATTACAGTAAAACGATTTATAAGTCAATACCTATTTTGAATAAATTATTTGACAAATAAAAATTGCAATGCTATTATGATATTGGCTTAATCTCATAGAAAGAACGAAGAAATTGTAAGTTTACTTGATTGGAGATGAGTTATAGTGCTTAAGGAAGAATTGTATCGACAATATTTGCAATGGAAAAAAGGAAAAATCGCGTGGTCAATAGAAGAAATGTTTGGGTTTCCGAAAGTCGATTGCGATGTATACGAAAATGAAGATGTTTTAGTTAGTCGCCTTTTTTATGTTATTCCCGATATTTTTGAAGTAAAGTTACGCGTGTTCATTTTTTACGAAGAAAACACCTTTCTTAAGACAAAAGGCGATGACTTAAAATTGATCCACAGTGAACTAAAAATACAATAGTTGATGTATAAAGGAAAACCGGCAATGTTGCCGGTTTTTTCTGTGTGAATATAAAACTTGCCAGATAAAAGAATTTCTGGTAGAATTTAAAAGGACCGTGATAGCGGTTCGGGTGCTGCCATAACGGTGGACGGTTCAGCCCTCAGATACACTTCGGTGTACCGTGTGAGGGAACATTTCTTGAATATGAAAAAATCCCTCAATCCAACACGGAGAGAGGGATGACGCTTATGAAGCTCGAGCTGAACTTTAGCGATTTGTGCCAGTTGGCACTTGTCGTTATTGCGTTGATCGAACTGTTTCGTGATCGTAAACATAAAAAGAGATGAGCCGCCCTGCCCAAGGTCTCGACTCATTTCTTTAAGCTGAACTGAGGGCTAACCGTTCATCGGCAGCACTCTTTCTATTTCTAATTATAAACGCTTTTGATGTTTTGTCAAGCGCGAAAAACGGCAATGTTGCTGGTTTTTGATGAGAGAAAAGGCAAGGGCGGGTTACGTAATGAGCAAAATTGCGATACCTTGTTGAAAATACAGAAACAATCTTATTTTGCGTTGACGAGCGGGGAAAGAAGTGCTATAATTTTAGGCAGAAATAAAGAAAACGTCCGCTACGGACGCTTCTCGGTCAATAAAAGATCGCCAAATCTTTTATTGATTCCAGATGTACGACCATCTGAAAACTTCGCGAAAAGACGCCGATAGGACGTTTTTTACAAGAGGGGTGCTTCATGTCTAACACTTAGTTAGATTATAGCACAAGCCAAACGATATTTCAAGGCTTTTCAGATGCTTGTCTGGAGAGCCTTTTTTATTTCTGATTTCGCACCTTGAAAACCGAATGAACCCACAAGCGAGAATACCCGGCGCAAATCAGTGTGCATTTGCACGCCTCTGCAATGGGAAATACTTGGTATACAGGATTGGACAAACCTAATCTGCCTCAGGAACGGCGTTTGAGAACGGGTCGCTAAAATCAGGATTATTAAAACGAAATACTTTGTTTTAATCGATGTGCATAGCGGCTATTCGGCTATGCACATACATTAGAACAAAATTTGGTGGAAACGCGCGGGCTCGAACCGCGGACCTCCTGCGTGTGAAGCAGGCACTCTAACCAGCTGAGCTACGCTTCCATATCAACTGTATTATGTATTCTACCACAGAAAATGGGATTTGTCAAACGCTAATTTGGGGATGACGTGATTTTTGCGGAGGGATTTACAGAAAGTTTCAGTAAACTTTCCTTTTTCCGACACTGTATTTAACGTGGGGGCAGTATACTGAAAACACAGAATACACGGGGAACGCCGCAAGTGGGCTGAAATGCGGCGGAGAAGCTTGCCTTTATGTGGGTTTTATCGGGGGTTAGTTATTGAAACTATACAAACCGAAGTGAGTTTTCATGGATTATTGTTAGAAATTAGCTAAAAACCCTTGAACTTTTTTCTTGTTGTGGTATTATTAGTATAGACATTGGTGCAGAGCGTCTTTTAGTAAATTGAACGGCACGGAAAATAGGAAAATAAGACGCTGTGCGGCAAAAAATTCGGACGGACTGCGGGTGCAAAAATGAGAATGGTATGCACCGCCGGCGTTTGCCGGATTGTTCCGAATGGAAAGGACAGGACGTATGAGTGAGATGATAAACAAAACGGCGCCGGAAGGCAATGTTCCGCTTTATTTGTTCCGCAGCGGCAAAAACAGCCATTCCTACGAATACATGGGTGTGCACAACACGGTGAAGGACGGGAAGGCATGCACCGTGTGCCGCGTATGGGCGCCGAACGCGCAGGCAGTTGCCATTACCGGTGATTTCTGTGAATGGGATCCGGAAAAGTATCCGCTTACAAAGATCGACGACGCGGTTTGGGAGGGCTATACGGACGAACCCTTAAAGGAATTTGACGCGTATAAGCTCGTCATTACGGCGGAGGACGGCACGGTGACGTACAAGGCCGACCCGTATGCGTTCCACGCGGAGACGCGTCCGGGCACGGCTTCCCGCTACTACGACATTTCGGGGTACAAGTGGAACGACGGCCGCTGGTTTGAGCACAAGAAAAAATACCCGCATTATAACCAGCCGGTGAACATCTACGAGATGCACGCGGGCTCCTGGCGCAAATATGCGGACGGCAGCGTGTTCTCTTACGACAAGCTCGGTGACGAGCTGATCCCGTATGTGCAGGAAATGGGCTTTACGCACATTGAGTTGATGCCGTTGACGGAGTACCCGTTCGACGCTTCCTGGGGCTATCAGGTGACGGGCTACTTTGCGCCGACCTCCCGCTACGGCACGCCGAAGGACTTTATGCGCTTTATCGACCGCTGCCACCAAGCGGGCATCGGCGTGATTATGGACTGGGTGCCGGGACACTTCCCGCGCGACGAGGCTGGCCTTGCGAAATTTGACGGCATGCCGTGCTATGAATATGCAGACCCGAGAAAGGGCGAGCACAAGGAGTGGGGCACGCTGGTGTTTGACTACGGCCGCACGGAAGTCATCAGCTTTTTGATGAGCAGCGCACTGTTCTGGGTGAAGGAATACCACATTGACGGCTTGCGCGTGGACGCTGTGGCCTCAATGCTGTACCTTGACTACAACCGCAAGGACGGCGAGTGGATCCCGAATAAGAACGGCGGTAAGGAAAATCTGGAGGCCATTGCGTTCTTACAAAGACTGAACGAGGCGGTTTTCGCCGAGGTGCCGGAGGTCATGATGATTGCCGAAGAAAGCACCGCGTGGCCGATGGTGACGAAGCCGACTTACATGGGCGGTCTCGGATTCAATTATAAATGGAACATGGGCTGGATGAACGACATGCTGCGCTACATGTCGTTGGATCCGCTATTTAGAAAGGGCAGCCACAACAGCCTGACGTTCTCGTTCTTCTATGCGTTCTCCGAGAATTTCATTTTGCCGATCTCGCACGATGAAGTCGTTTACGGCAAGGGTTCTCTCTATAATAAGATGCCGGGCACGCCGGAGGAAAAGGCTGCAGGCGTACGCTGCTTTGCGACCTACATGATGGCACACCCGGGCAAAAAATTGCAGTTTATGGGCACGGAGTTCTCGCAGCACGACGAGTGGAACTTTAACGAAGAACTCGAGTGGAATTTGCTGCAATACCCTGAGCACCAGATGGCGCAGACGTTCTTTAAAAAGCTCAACGCGTTCTACCTCGGCCGTTCCGAGCTGTGGGAGATCGATTTCTCGTGGGAGGGCTTCTCGTGGATCTCGAACGACGACGACAGCCAGAGCGTCATTGCGTTCCGCCGCTTTGACCGCGAGGGCAACGAGCTGATTGCCGTGTGCAATTTCCTGCCGGTCCGCCGCGAGAATTACTGCATCGGCGTGCCGTACGCGGGCGTTTACGAAGAGGTGTTTACTTCCGACGCTGCGGAGTTTGGCGGCACGGGCTTTACGAACGGCAGCAACATCCGCACCGTGGATGAAGCGATGCACGGCTTTGAGCAGAGCATTTCGCTGACGCTGCCGGAGAACACGGTATTCTTCCTGCGCTGCAAGCGTAAGGCGGCAAAGAAGCCCGCTGCGAAGACGACAAAGACGACGGCAAAGAAGCCCGCAGCCAAAAAGCCCGCGGCCAAAAAGGCGGCCGGCACAAAAGCCGCAAAGAAAAAAGCCTGATTCATTTTACATGAAACAATATACGGGCGGCGGCAAAATGCCGGAACGCCCGAAATCTACCAGAGAGGGGATCATCAGTCATGTTACCTAAGCAAGAAGTAGTTGCAATGCTGCTGGCAGGCGGCCGTGGCAGCCGTCTCGGTGTTCTTACCAAGAACCTCGCAAAGCCGGCTGTTCCGTTTGGAGGCAAGTACCGTATTATCGACTTTCCGCTTTCCAACTGTGTGAACTCCGGCATTGAGACCGTGGGTGTTCTGACACAGTATCAGCCGCTCGAGCTGAACGAATACATCGGTTCCGGCCAGCCGTGGGATCTCGACAGTATGAACGCCGGCGTACATATTTTGCAGCCGTACGAGCAGAGCAGCGGCTCTGACTGGTACAAGGGCACGGCAAATGCCATTTACCAGAACATACCGTTTATTGAGCGCTACAACCCGGATTACGTGGTTGTGCTGAGCGGCGACCACATCTACAAGATGGATTACTCCAAGATGATTGCGTATCACAAGGAGCACGATGCGGCCTGCACCATCGCCGTTTACGAAGTGCCGATGGAGGAGGCTTCCCGCTTCGGTATTCTGAACACGAACCCGGACGGCTCTATTTACGAATTTGACGAGAAGCCGGCTGTGCCGAAGAGCAACAAGGCTTCCATGGGTATTTACGTCTTCTCCTGGAAGAAGCTGCGCGCGTATCTGGAAGCGGACGAGAAGGACCCGAACTCCTCGAATGACTTCGGTAAGGATGTGCTGCCCACCATGCTGAACGCAGGCGAGCGTATGTTTGCGTACCGCTTTGAGGGCTACTGGAAGGACGTCGGCACGATTGACAGCCTGTGGGAATCCAATATGGACCTTTTGAACCCGAAGGCCGGTCTTGACCTTTCCCGCGAAGACTGGAAAATTTATTCCAGAAACCCGGTCATGCCGCCGCATTACATTGCAAAGGGTGCAAAGGTGCAGAACTCACTCGTAGCAGAGGGCTGCAACGTATACGGCGATCTTGAGTTCTCCGTATTGTTCCACGGCGTTTATGTGGCGCCGACCGCGACTGTGACGGACTCCATCGTGATGCCGGGCGCTGTGATTGAAGAAGGTGCGAAGGTGCAGTATGCGATCGTGGCGGAGAACGCCGTCATCGGCAAGAACTGCGTCATCGGTAAACGCCCGGAGGACATGGAAAACAGAGACGATTGGGGCGTGGCGGTCGTAGGCCCGGACTGCAAGCTCTCTGAGGGCACCGTTGTGGCGCCGAAGGAAATGATCGATAAGGAGGCGCAGGCATAATGTTTGGAAATAATGTTTTGGGCATCATCTTTGCCTATGCACACGAAGAAAGAGTACGCGACCTGACGGAGCTGCGCGTGATGGCTTCCGTGCCGTTCGGCGGCCGTTACCGTTTGGTTGACTTCACCCTCTCCAACATGGTGAACTCCGGCCTCAACAAGGTCGGCATCATCACGGAGGATAACTACCAGTCCTTGATGGACCACCTCGGCTCCGGCAAGGCATGGGACCTTTCGAGAAAGCGCGAGGGTCTGTACCTGCTGCCGCCGTTCGGCAAATCGACTTCGAGAACCGACGGCAAGATCGAATCACTCGATTCCATTCGCCGCTTCCTGAAAAATTCCCTTGAGGAATATGTGATTCTCTCCGATTGCGATATGGTCTGCAATATCGATTACCGCGAGGCACTGGAGCAGCATGTGCGCCAGAACGCGGACATTACGGTCATTTACCGCCATGGCACTTCGCCGGACGTAGACCGCAACAACATCTATATGGTAGACCCCGAGAACCGCATTCGCGAGTTGCTTCTGCACCGCGGAAGCGAGCACGGTGTAAATTACGGCATCGGCATGTATATCCTTAGCCGCGAACTGCTGCTTCAGCTCGTTGAAGGATGCATGAGCCGCAACGAATATGACTTCGATAAAGATATGGTTCAGCGCGTAATTCCCGAACTGCGCGTGATGGGTTATGAATTTAAGGGCATTGCATATCAAATTTCCTCGTTTGAAGCGTACTTTAACGCTAACATGGGTTTGATGGATCCGCGCGTGCGCGCAGAGCTGTTCAATCCGAACCGCCCGATCTACACGAAGGTGCGCGATGATATGCCGGCGAAATACGGTTTGAATTCATATGCCACCAACTGTCTTGTTGCAGACGATTGTGTGATAGACGGTGAAGTGGAAAATTGTGTGTTGTTCCGCGGCGTGAAGATCGGCAAAGGCGCGAAGGTTCGCAACTGCGTTATCATGCAGGACACGGTCATCGGCGCGAACAGTCGGCTCGATTATGTTGTGGCGGACAAGAACGTGGAGATTGAAGAGAACCGCACGCTGATGGGCTATCAGACCTACCCGGTGTACATTGCAAAGGAAAGCAAGGTCTAATCTGCCCCGAAAAACGAAGGAAAGGAAAGCGGTGTAATTGATATGAAAGTTTTGTTTTGTGCCAGTGAAGCGTTGCCTTTTGCCGCAACGGGCGGCCTTGCAGACGTAGCGGGTTCTTTGCCGCAGGCGCTGCGCGCACGTCTGATTGGTTGCCGCGTGGTGATGCCGCTGTATGAAAGCGTGCCGCAGGAATTACGCGACAACATGAAGTTTTTAACAAGCATCAGTGTGCCGGTGGCTTGGCGTCGCCAGTATTGCGGTATTTTTGAGGCGAAGGTAGGCAATGTCATTTACTACCTCATCGATAACCAGTACTACTTTAAGCGCCAAGGACTTTACGGTCACTTTGACGACGCGGAGCGCTTTGCGTTCTTCTCCCGTGCCGTTTTGGAGATGCTGCCGTACATTGAATTTAAGCCTGATGTGATCCACGCGAACGACTGGCAGACGGCGCTGGTGCCGATCTACTACCGTTTGTTCTATGCAAACAACGACTGGTACAGCGGCATTAAGACGCTGTTCACCATTCACAATATCCAGTATCAGGGCCAGTACGGCTTTGAGATTCTGGAAGATGTTTTCGGTATTCCGAAGAGCGAGCAGAGCTTACTCGAATACAACGATTGCGTGAACCTGATGAAGGGCGCGATCGAGAGCGCGAACTGGGTCTCTACCGTGAGCCCGACGTACGCGAAGGAAATTCTTGATCCGTGGTTCGCCCACAAGCTGGACCCGATTTTGCGCGAGCGTGCCTGGAAGCTTTCCGGCATTTTGAACGGCATTGACGTGGTGGGCTATGACCCGGCGACGGACAAGAACCTGTATGAGACGTATGACGCAAAGCACCTGGAGGGCAAAGCCGTCAACAAGGCAAAGCTGCAGGAGCGCCTCGGCCTTGCCGTTGACCCGGATGTGCCGCTCATCGGTATGGTAACGCGCCTTGTCTCCCACAAGGGCCTTGACCTTGTAAAGGGCGGCGTGGACAATATCATGACGTACTCGAATGCGCAGTTTGTGGTCCTTGGCAGCGGCGACTGGGAGTATGAGCAGTTCTTTAAAGAGATGCAGGCGAAGTATCCGGGCAGATTTGTGCTGTGCCAGGGCTTTGTGCCGGAGCTTGCGCGCAAGATCTACGGCGGCTCCGATATTTTCCTGATGCCGAGCAAGAGCGAGCCGTGCGGTCTTTCACAGATGGTGGCGCTGCGCTACGGTTCCATTCCGGTCGTGCGCGAAACGGGCGGCCTGAAGGACTCCATTACGGACAGCGGCGACGGCAAGGGCAACGGCTTCACGTTCCAGACGTATGACACGCAGGATATGCTGAACTCCGTGCACCGCGCGATCTACGCGTATAACGAGAGCAAGGACGGCTGGAAGGTGCTTGTGGAGCGCGCAATGGCGTGCGACAACAGCTGGGGCCGCTCTGCAAACGATTACATTCGTTTGTATAAGCAGCTCATCAACAGCTGATCCTCTAAAACGTCTTTCGAGAAACAAGACGGCGTTTTGCACGGCCGTTTGATTAGGTATCGTAGAAAATGGAAAATGCCCTGCTTGTGTTTTTTAGGCACAGGCAGGGCATTTTTGCGTTTTTATGTTTTGGTTATTTCTCTTCCGGGTAACGGACGGGGACAAACTTTGCGCGGTTCATGAGGGGGTGCTCGAGGCGGATGGCACCGTCGTGCGGGCACGCCATGGCGCATGCGCCGCAGTAGTAGCACTCGCCGGGGTAGAGCACGATGGGGTGCTTGCCTTTTTCGGGCGAGGGGATGAGGATATCCACCTGACAGATGTTGACGCAGGCGTTGCAGCCGACGCATTTTGTTTCATCGTAAAGAATCGGGTGTGTGCTGCACGGCACGGGTTCTGCCGTGAGAATTTTGTTTTGAAGCTCGCTCATTTCCGATATGCCCCCTTCTGCTCGGTTCTGATGTAATCTCCGTTGCGCTTTTCGTACTCGGTCTCGAGGTCGCCGAAATAGTAGAGCGGATGGCTGCCGTAGATGACTTCGCCGTTTTCTTGACGGACGGTGATGAAGCGGCGGTCGCGCTCGGGGTCGGTCTCGGTGCTGTCCGTGCGCTTGAAAAACAGCGGCTCGGACGACGTTTTGCGGGAGAGACAGGCGTGCAAAATTAACTTGGAGACGGTCAAAATGTCAAAGACCTCGTGCGCGCGCATGAGCTCGTGCGGGTTTTTGCAGCTGATCTGCGGGACGATCTCGGTTTCAAAGCTTTCGAGCAGGTCGAGACCCTCATGCAAAAGCGCATCGCACTTTACGCCGCCGCAGTAGTTCTGCATGGCTTTGGAGATGGCCATGTTGAGTTCGCGCCAATCCATGCCGTCTTCGCGGCGGATGGGGGCGAGCAGGCGTTCGCGCTCGGCTGCGGCTTCCGCTTCATTATAGTCGGGCAGGGTATCAAGTGTTTTGGCAGCTGCGGCGGCTTTGCGGCCG